>Ga0209810_1000423_pt1 | contig 95230 bp, 98 predicted proteins | sample Coa_R1_7_FD_187159 | JGI IMG/M metagenome (GOLD analysis project Ga0209810, IMG submission 187159) | Surface soil microbial communities from Centralia Pennsylvania, which are recovering from an underground coalmine fire - Coalmine... | ecosystem: Environmental > Terrestrial > Soil > Unclassified... | reverse complement strand
GATCGTCGCCGCGCATCGTGGACCCTCCGAAGGGGTGGGACGAGTGGAATGGGAACGCTTCGGAGTATCCTTCTATATGACCGCGCAAACACCTGCTTTCCCAGGCAGTTTTTCAGCATCCTGCTAGGGGTGTGGGAGCGGCGCGGGCGGCCTCCCCCCGCCCGAGGGGGGCACGACCGGCGAGATCGCCGACGCGCGCCGGACCGCCTCGCGCACGGTCTGCCGCAGCGCCTCGGGGCGCATCCCCAGGCGCTGCGCGACCTCGCGGAGCGCCAGCGTGCCCCGCACGAATTGCACGGTGGTCCCCAGGTCGGTCCCGAGCTGGTGGGCGAGCACGAGCGTTCGCGCGATCTCGGGGAACGTGAGGCCCTCGCCGCGGAGCTGCCGGACCGTGGCCGGATCGCTCTCCACGCGGTGCGCGACGTCGCGCACCAGCGCCTGCTCGCGCGCGGTGTCGATCTGGCCCGCCACCGCGAGCAGCGTCTCGGTGGGGGCGGTCCCGACGGCGGTCACGCGCAGCCCATGCTGCTCCCAGATCAGCACGCGGAAGTATCCGAGATCGATGAACCGGCCGGTGGAGGCGCCGACCCGCACCGGCTGCCCGAACGCCGGCCAGCCGATCGATCCGGCCGGCGCCTCGAAGAACGAGATCAGGTTCCCGCCGTCGCTGTAGCGCAGGTACACGGACGTAAGGCTGCCGAAGCGGCTCACCGCCCCGCCGCGGAAGGTGTACCCCTCGGGCAGCACCGTGGGGATCAGCACCGGAAAGCCCACCCGCTTCGCGAGCGCGGCCGGGCTCATCGAGTCGCCCTCGATGGTGCGCATCGGGAAGACGCGGGCCCCGGCGGGCATCCGGAACCGGAAGAGGGCTTCCGGCAGGTTCAGGCTGAAACTCACCCGCGAGAAGTACGCGGTGAGGATGACGCCGCGGGAGGGGTCGCGGTCCTCGCTGCGCAGCACGGTCCCGGTGGCGCGGTCGACCCAGAGCTGCCGGCGCACGCCGGCGCCCCTCGGCACGAGCGCGATCACGTAGGCCTGCCGGCCGATCACCTCATCGGTCCCGAGCAGGGTGAGGAGGTAGTTGCGGCGGAGCAGCGTGAGGTCATGGCCGAGCAGCCGCTGCTGGACGGTCTGGTCCTCGAACGCCATGTTGAGGCGCGGCTCGTAGTGCCACGCGATCGTCCCGTTGTCCACGACGAGGCGCCCCGCGACGTCCTCCGGGGAGAGGTACTCCAGCCGCATCATGTTGGGCCGCTTGTGCGACTCCGCGACCGTCACGGTCTCCGTGCGGCCGCCCCGCAGGGCGGTGATCACCTTGGTGCCCTCGTAGTCGATCAGCCGGGGCGCTTCGAGCGCCATCTCGACCACGCGGGTCGCATCGATCGGGGGCGCCGGCGGCGCCGGCGCGGCGAGATCCGCGGTCGCCCCGAGGAGCACGGCCGCGGCGGCGGCGGCGAGGGCGCGGGCCGGCACGAGGCGCCTCACGGCCCGGCCGCCCCCGCCCGCGGGGTCTCGCCGACGAGCACCAGGTCGGCGTCCGTGGCGACCAATCCGAGGTAGGCCCGGTCCGCGAGCGGCCCCGTGCCCATCTGGATCGCGTGCTCGCGCACGTACAGGTCGACGCCGATCTCGGTCGCGTGGAGCCGGTCCACCGTGCCCTTGATGAGCGGGGTGGCCGCGAGCGCCACCACCAGCAGGATCGCGGCGAGCGCCCACGCGGGGCGCCGGACGATCGTCAGCCCCCGCCAGATCGAGACGTCGGGGGCGGCCGGGGCGCGGCCGGCGGTACGGCGTCGCGGGGGCGCCTGCGGCGCGCGCAGCGCGGCCCAAAACTCGGCCGGGGGCTCGGCGGGCGGAAGTTCGCCCAGCAGGGCCTTCGTCGTCCGGAGACGCTCGTAGGCCTCCCGGCAGGCGGCGCAGTCCAGGAGATGCTCCTGAACGCCCGCCGCGTCCTGGGGGGACAGCTCCCCGTCGAGGTAGGCGGAGAGCAGGTGTCCGGCTCGATGGTGATTCAGCCTCACGGCTCCCACCCCCGCCGCCGGGCCTCCACGTACGGCCGCAGCCGCTCCTGGAGGATCTGCCGCGCGCGGTGCAGGCGCGACTTCACGGTGCCCAGCGGAACGTGCAGGATCGTTGCGATCTCCTCGTAGGAGAACCCCTCGATGTCGCTCAGCACGGCCACCATGCGCAGCTCCTCGCTCAACGCGCCCAACGCCCGTTGAATCGTGCTGTCGATCTGCTCGCGCTCGAAGATCGCCTCCGGGTTGGCCGCCGCGTCCGGCAGCTCGCGGGCGAGCTCGCCGCGGGCCGTCTCCAGCGGCACATCGAGCGACTCGACCCGGTGGCGGGGCCGCTTGCGCAGCAGGTCGATGTACAGGTTGCTGACGATCCGGTACAGCCAGCTCTCGAGCGGCGCGCCCGGCTCCACGCGCCGGAGCGCCCGGTAGACGCGCAGGAACGCCTCCTGGGACAGGTCCCGCGCGTCCGCTTCGTTCCCGGCCATCCGGTAGGCGATGTTGTAGACGTGGCGGGCGTACCGCTGCACGATGGCCTCGTAGCGCGCCAGCTCCTCGGGCGTGTACGAGGCGGCCTGCATGGCGTCGGGTCGCGCCATGGGTATCACCGCGGCCGGCCTGCCCATCTTGCCTGGTAAACGCGCAGGGCCGGCGAAAAGTTCGCGCCGCGCGCGCCTCGGATCTGCCACCGGTTCAGCCGCGTCGCGCGGCGGCGCTAACGCACGACCACATTCACGAGCTTCCCGGGGACGACGATCACGTCCTCGACCGCCTTCCCGTCGATGAACCTCCGGACCTTCTCGCTCGCCAGCGCCACGTCGCGGGCCTGGGCGGCCGGCAGATCGGCCGGGACCGTGACCCGGTCGCGGACGCGGCCGTTGACCTGGAGGACGAGCGTGATCGTCTCCTCCCGCACGGCGTCGGGGTCCACCTCCGGCCACGGCTGCCGGTGCACGCTGTACGGCTGGCCGAGCCGCGCCCACAGCTCCTCGGCGAGGTGCGGCGTAAACGGCGCCAGCATCAGCACGAGCGTGCGCAGGGCCGGCGCCCACTCCGCGGTGCGCGAGGCCCCCTCGTCGCGCAGCCGCGCGAGGGCATTCGTGCACTCCATGAGCGCGGCGAGCGCGGTATTGAAGCGGAAGCTCTCCAGATCGTCCGTGACGCGCCGCAGCGTCCGGTGGACCGTCCGGCGCACCGCGGAGGCGAGCGGCGACCCCGCCTCCGGCGGCGTCTCGTCACCCGGCGCCGTGTCGAGCACGAGGTGCCACACCCGGTGGAGGAAGCGGTGGATCCCCTCGATCCCCTGCGGGTTCCACGGCCCGCCGCTGTCCCAGGGGCCCAGGAACATCAGATACGCCCGGACCACGTCCGCGCCCATCGTCCCGACGTAGTCGTCGGGGTTCACGACGTTGCCGCGGGACTTGCTCATCCGGTTCCCGTCCGGCCCCAGGATGATGCCCTGGTTGAACAGCCGCACCATCGGCTCGTCGAAGGCCACGAGCCCCAGGTCGCGCATCACCTTGGTGAAGAACCGCGTGTAGAGCAGGTGCATGACCGCGTGCTCGACCCCCCCCGTGTACTGGTCCACGGGCAGCCAGCGGCGGCCCGCCTCGGGATCGAACGGGCGGTCCGGGTCGTGCGGGCTCAGGTACCGGTATTGGTACCAGGAGGAGTCCACGAACGTATCCATCGTGTCCGTCTCGCGCTCGGCCGGCGCCCCGCACCGCGGGCACGTCGTCCGGCGGAAGCCCTCGTGGTGCCTGAGCGGCGATTCCCCGGTCGGGAGGAACTCCGCGTCCTCCGGCAGCAGCACCGGCAGATGCTCGTAGGGGACCGGCACCGTCCCGCAGCGCGGGCAGTAGACGATCGGGATCGGCGTGCCCCAGTACCGCTGGCGGCTGATCAGCCAGTCGCGCAGGCGGTAGGTGACGGCCGGACGCCCCCGCCCGGCCCGCTCGAGCGCCTCGGTGACGCGGCGGCGCCCCTCTGCGCTCGGCGTGCCGTCGAACGGGCCCGAGTTGACCATCACCCCTTCCCCGATGTAGGCCTCGGGGAGCGGTTTCCCGTCCCAATCGGGCGGCGCGATCACGACGGGGATCGGCAGCTTGTACCGCTTCGCGAACGCGTAGTCCCGGGTGTCGTGCGCCGGCACCGCGTGGATCGCCCCCGTGCCGTACGTGAGCAGGACGTAGTCGCCGATGTAGATCGGGATCCGCGCCCCCGTGAGGGGGTGGCGCGCGTACGCCCCGATGAACACGCCCGTCTTCTCGCGGTCCTCCGCGAGCCGCTCGATCTCCGTCTGCCGCCGCGCGCGCTGCACGTAGGCGGCGACCTCGGCGCGGCGCTCGGGGGTGGTGAGCTTCTCGACCAGCGGGTGCTCCGGCGCGAGCACGAGGAACGTCGCGCCAAAGAGGGTGTCCGGCCGCGTCGTGAACACCGTGATCGGGTCGCCCTGCTCGGTCGTGTAGACGACCTCGGTGCCCTCGCTGCGGCCGATCCAGTTGCGCTGGAGCGTGGCGACCCGCTCCGGCCAGTCCATCTTGCTGAAATCCAGCAGCTCCTCCGCGTACTTGGTGATCCGGAAGAACCACTGCTCCAGGTCCTTCTTGATCACCGGCGTCCCGCACCGCTCGCAGACCCGCTCCGCGCCGACGACCTGCTCGCGCGCCAGCGTCGTGTTGCAGCGGGGGCACCAGTCGACCGCCGCCATCGCGCGGTACGCCAGCCCGGCGTCGTAGAACTTGAGGAAGAACCACTGGTTCCACTTGTAGTACTCGGGCCGGCAGGTCACCACCTCGCGGGACCAGTCGAACATCGCGCCCATCGACCGGAGCTGCCCGCGCATCCGCTCGATGTTGGCCATCGTCCACTTGTACGGGTGGATCCCGTGCTGGATCGCGGCGTTCTCGGCGGGCAGCCCGAACGCATCGAAGCCGATCGGGAACAGCACGTCGTAGCCGCGCATGCGGAGGTACCGGGCCTTGCAGTCCGAGGGGGCCATCGCGTACCAGTGGCCGATGTGCAGGTCGCCGCTCGGGTACGGGTACATCGTCAGGAAGTAGAACTTCGGCCGGGACGGGTCGGGCGCGACCCGGTACAGCCCGTCGGCCTCCCACCGGCGCTGCCAGCGGGCTTCGATGGCTTTGGGATCGTACGGCTCGCTCATACGGGTCTAGTGTACCATCCTGGCGCGCGGGAGCGGACGGACTCCGCGCCCGATGTCGTGCCGACCCACACGTACCATCCTGGCGCGCGGGAGCGGACCGTGCTCGGGCGCCGGCCGGCGACGGGCAGGCCCCGCGCCCGCCTCTTCCGGTGCCGGCGCCGCACCGGCGTATTCGCGCTCGCGGGAGAGCAGCCCTCCAGGCCCTACATCACGTCGCGCATGGCGCCGCCGAGGAACGCGGCGGCCGCGATGAGAAGCGAGCCGGCCACGGAGACGGCGAGCAGCCCGGGGGCGGGGCGGTTGCCCGACCGCCACCGCCACACGAAGTTCCCGAGGTAGACGGCGGTCGCGGCGTAGGCGAGGAGGCTGTGGGTGCGGTGGCGGATGAGGAGCCCGGTGCCGACGCCTTGGCGCTCGACGGCCAGGAGGTCGACCCACCCCAGGGCGATGCTCGCCGCGGCGGCCACGAGGCCCAGGCCCACGAGCCAGTACGCCGACTGTCGGGCCGCCGGATCCTTGCGCCGCCACCCCACGACATCGAAGAACGTGCTCGTGAGCCACAGCGCAATCGGGAAATGGACGACGAGGGGGTGGATCAGCATCCGGCCCGGTCACCCCGTCGCCGCAGCGCGTCCCACCCCGTGGCCCGGAGCACGCTCCGGGGCGCTCAGCCGCTCAGCGCGTCGGAGGCCTTCTGGAGGTACTCGGCGACGACCTTGGTCCAGGGCTGCGCCTCGTTGACGTCCGCCATGCTCTGCGCCCGCAGCGCGAGGGTCAACGCGATGTTCGCATCCTGGAGCGCGGCGCGCGCGCCGGGGACGCCGCGGGCCGCGGCGGCCGTGAGGTCGGGGACGATGCCGTTGCCCTGCCCCTGGCACGGGTTCCCGGCGGCGGCCTTGAAGTGCATGCCCTGCGGGCCCTCGAGGCAGTTGATCGTGTGCTGCAGGTGGAGCTGCACCGCGGTCGCCGCCGTGGCCTTCTGCGCCAGCTCGCTCGAGTGGAAGATCGCCGTCCGGAGCTCGACCTTGATCTCCCCGGCGCCGGCCATCGCTGCGCCGGCGGGCCGAGGGGCGCCGAGCGCGAGCGCACACACCATCACCAGGATCCCCGCCGCGACGTATCTCACGAGCCGCCTCCTCACGTGTGATGTGGAATCAGAGCCTGATGCGCTACCGTGGGACCGAAGCGTCCGTGCCTGCCGTCCCGATGATCGTCGGATATTGTAACAAACCTGTCTGGCGGCGGGGCGGCCTGTGCCGCCGGCGCGGGCCTCGACCGCCGGGTCGCGTGGAGGCGGCCTCGCCCGGCCGCAGGCGACCGGGGCCGCGGCGGACGGGGTCCGGGGCGCGGCCTGCGGCCGAGGGGATGATTTATTATAGGATGTGGAGGAGGGACGCCCGCGGAGCGGCGCTCCCCGAGGACCGGCGATGAGACGAGTGAGCGGGATCATCTTCGTAGCGCTGTTCGGCGCTGCGCTCGCGGCGGGATTCGCGATCGGGCAGACGGCGTTCCGGCGGCCGTGGCCAGCGCCCCCGGGCGTTTCGAACGCTCCGCCGCTTGCGGCACCGCTGCCCGCGCCATCCGCCGGCCCGCGCCGGCCGGCCCTCTCGGCGCCGTCCGGCGAGGCGCCCGCGCGCCGGCAAGCGTCCGGTGCGCGGGCGCCGATCCCGGCACCGCACACGCCCGGCCCCAAGCAGCCCCCGGTGCCGCCGCCCCCCGCGCCGGCGGCCCCCGAGACGCATGCCCCGCCCGGCGCGCACGCGACATCCGCGCCGGAGGATTCGCCCCCGCCTCCGGATGCGCCGCAGGCCGGTGCTCCCGCATCTCCCCCCTCCGGGTCCGAGCCGTCGGCGCCACCGCCCGACCACGCCACGGCGCCCGGGCGCCAGCCCGCGGGGAGCGCCGAGCCCCCCGCCCCCGGCACGGAACCCGCGCCGGGGCGTGGCGACATGGCGATCCCGGTCACCCCCGCCGGTGCCGCCGGCGCCGGGGGCGAGGCCTCGCCCCCGCCGGTGCCGCGCTTCCACGTCCAGGTCGCGGCGTTTCCAGCGCGGCAGGACGCGGTGGCGCTCGCGCTGCGGCTGACGTCGATGGGCTACGCCGCGACGGTGGTGGACGGACCGCCGTACCGGGTGTGGGTGGGAGGCTACCTCGACCAGGCGACCGCGGAGCGCCTGGCCCAGCACCTGCGCGGCGCGGGGTTCGAGGCGACGCTTACGCCCAACTAGCCTCGCGTCGCGCGATTTTCGGCGAGGGGACGCGGCGGGCCCGCGCTCCGCGCCCTCCCGGGGCCCCGACGCATCGCCGTTCCCCCGCGATGCGTTGGGGTGGGACGCCGTTCCTCGACCGGACGCGCGGGGCCCCCCGCGGCCGATCCGTCTGTGCGACTTCGCCGCTCGTGCGCGAGCGGTCCACGACCGGCTACTCGACCCGGACCCGGCGGAGGCCTCGGCCGCGGCCGCGCACGGCCGTTTGGGCGCGCGCGATCGCGTGGTCGAGGATGTGGCGGACCGCCAGCGCCACCTCGCGCCCCGCCCGGCGGAGGTGCGCGCGCGCCGCGGGCGGCACGAGATCGCCGAGCGCCCGCGCGACACGCGCCGGCCGCGCCGCCGACGCGATGGGGGCCCGGCGCGCTGCCCGGGCGCGCCGCCGCGTCGACCGGACCTGCCTCTTAGCCATCGGGCCTCGCCTCCTTCGCGAACGTGATGAGGAGCCGGTCGTCCTCCAGGCGCGCGCTCGTGGCCACGAGCGCGGCGAGCGTGCGGGGAAGCGCCAGGTTCCGCTTGTAGTCGCCGACGCGCACCACGAGATCTGAGCCCCTCTGGGAGACCGCCACCGCGCCCTTCCGGACGAACGGGGCGGCGAGCGACAGCACGTAGCGGCCGTCGCGGCGCTGGATCCGCTGCGGCGCATCGGTGTAGAGCCGTGATGCGGGATCCCGGTCCCCGTACAGCACGCGGGCCGCCTGTGCGAGGGCGGCGCGACCCACGACCTCGTGCTCGGCGAGCGGAAGCTCGAGGATCGGGAGCGGCGCGAAGGCTTCCTCGACCATCGCGCGGTAGCGCCGCTGCGCCTCGACCCACGGCCGCAGGAAGCGGCCGTCCGCGTCTTGGGGCAGGACGCGGTTGACGATCACGGCGTCCGTGCTGTAGCCGAACAGGCTGAAGTAGGTGTAGGCGCGCTGGGCCTCCCGGATCACCATCTTCTCGAGGTTGAGCACGAGGCGGATCGACGTCGCCGCGGGGTCGGCCAGCAGGTTCCGCATCTCGTTCACGTTCAGGATCAGGTCCTTCACGGCCTCGAAGACGTCGTCCGTCGGCAGCGGGATCTCCACGAACCGCTGTACCACCGGCCTCGTGACGCGCACCACCGCCCGCTGGATCGGGAACAGCTTCTCGAGCCACCACCGCGCCATCTCCGGGAAGCTCAGCAGTTGCATCGTCTCCCCGGTCGGGGCGCAGTCGACGACGATCACCTCGAAGCGGCCGTCCCGCGCCAGCGCGGTGAGCTGCATCAGGCTCGCGATCTCTTCCATCCCCGGCAGGTTGGCCAGTTCCTCGGCGACGACGTCGTCCAGACCATGCGCGCGCATCACCGAGGCGATGTACCGCCGCAGCACGCCCCAGTACGTCTCGAGCTGGTGGAGGGCGTCGATCTCCTGGCCCCAGAGATTCGTGCCGATCCGGCGGACGTCGTGCCCGATCGGGGTGTCGAACGAGTCGCTGAGGCTGTGGGCGGCGTCGGTGCTGACGACGAGCGTGCGGTGGCCGCGAGCCGCGGCGGCGAGCGCGGTGGCCGCGGCGATCGTGGTCTTGCCGACGCCTCCCTTGCCCGTGTACAGGATCATCCGCATCGTGAGCGCTCCGCGGGTACACCCCTATTCTACACCGGCGGCGGACCGCTGCGCCTCGCGCCGCGGACCTTCGCCGGTCCGAGGCGGCCCCGCGGCCCTCGGGCCGCGGGGCCCACCCGCCGACGCGCGGAGCCGTGTCGGGCCACCGACCGACCTCGCGACCGCGATCCGCGTGGAGCCGCGATTTGCGCCACGGTCGGGCCGATCGGCTGGATGGGCGACGCGGTGCACGGGCCGGGCACGCCGGCCCCGGCCGCCGAGCTGAACGCGCGCTGCGAGCCCGAGGCCGCCCGCATCGTGCTCACAGCTGGCCGGCCTATCACGATGCTCCCGCTGGACGTCACGACACGGACGTGCCTCACGCACGCGCACCGGGCGCTGACCCGGTACGTCACGGAGTGCGCGGCGTACCGGGATCGCCTGCTGGCCGCCGTGGTCGCAAGCAGCCTGCCGGTGGTCCTCCTGTGCTCCCTGCTGCGGCGGTACTACGCCCGCGGCGTCGTCGCGAGCGGATTCGAGCGAGCGCGGACCGGCCCCACGCAGCCGTGCGCGGGCACGTCAGCCCGGTGCCCCGCGCGTCGGCGAGTCCGCGGCCCTGAGGCGCTTGACCATGCGCACCGCGGTGCCGCGGCTGGCCCGAGAGGGGTGGATCACCTCGGCCTCGTCCATGAGCCGGCCGACCATGTAGAGGCCCAACCCGGTCCCGCCCGCCGGCGGGGCCGCGGGGATCGTCGGCCGGTCCACGAGGGGCGCGCCGTGGTCCTGGATGAGCAGCTGGAGCCGTGGCGGAGCGTAGGAGATCTCGACGCGGAGCGGGCCGGCCCGCTGGCCATAGGCGTGGTAATACGCGTTGGCGAAGATCTCCCCCACGGCCACCTCGACGTCCAGGGCTTCCGCGTGGGACCCGCCCACGATACGGACGAAGTCCGCCAGGAGCTTCCGCGCGAGTCGCAGCACGGCCGGATCGGTCGTCAGGGTCACGGTGAGGGACGGCAGCGCGTACACCTCGCGACGAGCGTCCTGTGTGGGCGCGCTCGCCTCCGGTCCATTTTTCCCCAGGCCGCCGAAGGTGCGAATCCCTCGCGGACCGCTCACGGCGGCCGGCACCGGACGCTGTGCGCTGTGCCGGGGCGGGGTCCGCTCGGGCGCGCGGCCCGGGGGCCGCCCCGGCGCAGCGGCTCCCGATCGGTCACACGCCCTTGAGCGTGAGCAACGCGCGCAGCGCGGCCATATCTGCGAGTGCAGGTGCGGGGGTGGAGGGGGATGCGCGGGCCGCCCGGTGCCGCGAACGGGCCGAGCGCGGGGCGGCCCTGCCACGAGGCCGGGCGGCCGCCTCCGCGACGTCGCGCACCAGCTCGTGGGGTAGCCTATGCGTTTCCCGTGCACGCTGCCGGTAGTGCTCGACGGCGCGCGGCGACAGCCCGAGCGAGCGCAGCAGGGCGAGGGATGCTTCGAACCGTGCGCGCCGCGCGAGGCCGGCTGGGCTCGTGTCCCGTCTCTCCTGATGCGGTCGGCCGCCGGCGTCAGGCATCGGGTCGCCCCTCCAACAGGCCCATACCCACGATGGGCGGATCTTAGACGGCTCCCGGCGGCCCCATGCCCCGGTCGGCGCCGGGACGGGGACTGGGAAGGTACCACGACGCCACCTCCGCCCGGCACAGGCGCGGGCGCGTGCCTGCCCCCCCGGCGGGTGCGAACCCCTCGGCGCTGCCGCCGGACGGGATTCGTGGTCTTGCGAGGTTCGACCGCCGCGTCGTCTGTAACCTGATCCCTCGCGCCTGACGCGCCACGCCCTCAAGTCATGCTGTCCCCGATTCGGCCGCGACCGGCGGACGGCCCACGCTGAGCACGGCGTCGATGAACAGCTCCGGCCGCCCCCACAGCGAGTTGAGGAAGATCGCGGTGACGCTCGTCGCCATCGCGGCCATCGCCCAGACGGGATCGATGAGGCCGGTCGCCGCGATCGGGATGCCGATGCCGTTGAAGCCGAACGCCAGCGCGACGTTCTGCAGCATCTTCCGGTAGCTCCGGCGGCTGATCTCCCGGGCGAGCAGGATCAGGCCGAGACCCTGGCCGAGGACGATGACGTCCGCCGACTCGATCGCGATGTCGGTGCCGGTGCCCATCGCGATGCCGACATCCGCCTGCATGAGGGCCGGCGCGTCGTTGATGCCGTCGCCGACCATCGCGACCCGGGCGCCTTCCCGCTGGAGGCTGCGCACGATCTCGGCTTTCCCGCCGGGGAGAACCGCGGCGTAGGCCTCGTCGATCCCGGCCTCGCGGGCGATCCGCCGGGCCGCCCGCTCGTTGTCCCCCGTGACGAGAACCGCCCGCAGCCCGGCCCGCCGGAGCGCCGCCACCGTGTCGGCCGCATCGGCCTTGAGCCGGTCGCCGAGCGCGACCAGGCCGAGAGGCCGCCCGCCGCGTCCGACGACGACGACCGTGTGGCCAGCCTCCTCGAGCCCGGCGATGCGGGTGGCCAGCGGGGCAAGATCGATGCCCCGCTCGTGGACGAATCTCGGGCTGCCCACGAGGACGTCGTGCCCCGCGATACGGCCGGCCACCCCCTGGCCCGGGACCGCCTCGAACGCTTCGACGCCCGGCAGCTCGAGGCGACGGCGGACAGCCTCTGTCACGACGGCCCGCGCCAGGGGGTGCTCTGACGCGGCCTCGGCCGCCGCGGCAAGGGCCAGCAGCTCGTCCTCGTCGGGACCCGACGCGACAACTGCGCGGACCACGGGCTTCCCCTCGGTGAGCGTGCCGGTCTTGTCGAGCACGACGTGCGTGACGAGGCGGCAGGCCTGGAACGCCTCGCCCGTGCGCATCAGGATGCCGCGATCGGCCGCCTCGCCGGCCCCGCGCACGATCGACAGGGGAGCCGAGATGCCGATGGCGCAGGGATAGCCCATCACCAGCACGCTGAGCGCTGCGAAGATCGCGCGGCCGAGGTCGGCATGGCCCCCCACGAGCAGCGGGCCGACGAGCCAGCCGACCAGCGCCAGGGCGGCGACCGCCAGTACGGTTGGCGTGTAGACTCGCAGGACGCGGTCGACGAGGTGCAGGACGCCCGGCTTGAGGGCGCGCGCGTCCTCGACCTGGCGGGCGACCCGCTGGAGGAAGCTCTCCTCGCCCACCGCCGTCACGCGGACGAGGAGCGTGCCGGTGCCGTTGATCGAGCCGTCGACGACCCGGTCACCGGCCCGCTTGTCGACGGGTACCGGCTCGCCGGTCACGAGCGATTGGTCGACCGCGGAATATCCGTCCACGACGTCCCCATCGACGGGCACGCGCTCGCCCGGCCGGATTCGCACCAGGTCGCCGATCGCCACCGCTGCCAGCGGGACCTCGCGCGCCTCGCCCCCCCGGACCACCCGGGCCGTGTCCGGCTGGAGGTCGAGCAGCCGCTTGACCGCCTGCGAGCTCCGCGTCTTGACGACCAGCGAGAGCCACTCCGAGAAGAGATGGTAGGTGCCCACCATCACCGCGACGGCGAAGAACGACGCCGTCGGGTACCCGGGGGGCCGCAGCGCGAGCCCGATGACGCCGCCCGCGATGCCGGCCGCGGCGCCGAGCTCGAGCAGCACATGCTGATTGAGGATGCCGCGCCGGACCGCCTGGACGGCCATGTACAGGATGTGCCCGCCGACGCCGAAGACGAGGGCACCGGCGAGCCCGCCCACGATCCATGGGGCCGTCTCACCGCCGAGGCTCAGCCGCCGCAGCGCAAACAGCCCAGCCGCCATGACACCCAGGCCGGCGGCGCCGGCGACCGCTCTCCACAGGCCGATGGCGCGCAGAGCAAGAAACGCGAGCGCCGCCAGGCTGAGCACGATGCCCGCGGGAAGCGCGGCCGTCCAGATCCCTGTCGGGTTCGCAATCAGCGCGATCGCGGCCAGGCTGAGCCCGGCGGCGGCGACGAACCGCCGGCCCTCGCGCACCAGGTCGTGCTCCTCTTCCTCGAACCGGCGGACCTTGCGGGGGTCGTGGATCGTGTACCCGATATCGCGCAGTGTCCCAAGCAGTTGCTCCGGGCGGACCAGCGCGGGATCGTACTCCACAAGCGCCTGCTCATGGGTCAGGCTGACGGCTACGCGGTCGACCCCCGGCAGGCGGCCGAGCGCCTTCTCGATCGTGCCGGTGCACAGCGAGCAGTGGAGTCCTCCGATCCGCGCGCGGATCTGCTTCCGGCCCGGGCGGCTGGAGGGCTCCTCGCTCCACAGGCGGTCGAGCGTAGCGGATGATGCGCTCATGACGCGCTCCTTGGGTGCCGCGGCCTTCGTGCTGGCGGCGTCATCACCCTACGCCTTCCAGCGGCTGGAACGTCAAGCGGTTGCTCGCGGCTCGCCACCAGAACACAGCCCGGGCGTTAAAACGCCGGGCCACGGCCGGCAGCGGCGACGAGCACATCCAGGCCGCGATCCGCCGGCTCCCCGCACGCGCCGTGCTCGATCCCGGACGCCGGGACTCCCGGCGCGTCCTGCCCGGCGCGCAGGGGCCCGCTCATGCGATTCAATGCCGGGATGCGCCCGCAGTGGCGACGAGCCGTCTGTTCTCGAGGATGTGGCAGAATCGGGCCCGCGCGGCGAGCTCCTTCGCGGGGACCTTGGCCGCGGCGCGCTGGAGGCGTCTGAGATCCCTGGCCAGCATCCGCAGTCCGCGGATCCGGCCCTGAATCTCCTTCACCTTGGCATCCAGAAGCCGCAAGACATACGGGCACGGGGCCACGCCGCGGTCCCGGAACGCCAGCACCTCCTTGATCTCCTCCAGCGTGACGCCCAGCGCTTTCGCGTTCCGGATGAACTCAAGCCGCTCCACATCCTCGTCGCCGTACTGCCGGTATCGCGATGGCGCGCGGCGCGCGGGGGGCAAGACGCCGACCTCTTCGTAGTAGCGGATCGTCTTGGGGTTGACGCCGGTCCTTCGGGCCAACTCGCCGATCAGCATGGTCTCCTCCTGCGCCCGTCCCCATAACGGTACACCTTCCAGTGACCGGAAGGTCAAGGGCCCAAGACAGCACACGAGGCGCCCGCCGCGATCCGAAGAGAGACGCGTGACCGGTTAGACGGGCGACCGGCCCGTGCGGCGGGCCCGCGTGGCCTTCCCGGTCGCCAGGTGGCCGAGGAGGACCGGAAGATATCCCCCTCCTACGAGTGCGGCCGCCCTCGGGCGCGGACGCCGGGACGAGCACGTCCGCCACCAGATGATTGCTTCCGAAGGTCACCGCGGCCACGGCTCGCCGCCCGGCAGGCGCCGCGCCGATCAGCATCAAGACGATCGACGCAGAGGCAGCGGCACGGCGATGCGGTCGAAGAGGGCCAGCAGCGGCGGCGGTCCCGCCTGCCCCCGGCGCAGCCCCCGGCCGCCCCGGGGCCGCCGACGCGCTGACGCAACGCGGCACGCCGTGTCACCGCGTTCCCGGTCCTCCGGTTCGACGCGGCTCCCCGCTGCGGTCCAGCTCGTGCACCAGCCCCCGCACTCGCCGCTGGATCTCATCCCGGATCCGGCGGACCTCTGAAAGCGGCATCCCGTGTGGATCGGGGAGATCCCAGTCGACATACTGCTTGCCCGGGATGTACGGGCACCGGTCCCCGCACCCCATCGTCACCACGATATCGGCCCACGCGGCCAACTCGTCGGTAAGATTCTGGGGGATCCGGGACGACAGGTCGATCCCCACCTCCCGCATGGCCTCGACGACTGCGGGGTGCACGCGGTCCGCCGGCATCGTTCCCGCCGACCGCGCCTCGTGCCGGCCCGTGGCGACCTGCTCGAAGAACGCCCGGCTCATCTGAGAGCGGCCGGCGCTATGGAGACAGACAAACAGGACGCGAGCCATCGATACGCGCCGCGGCGGAACCTACCCGAGCGTGCGCTTCATCTCTTCAAATTGCTCCTTCGTGATGTCTCCGGCGGCGTAGCGGCGCCTGAGCATTTCCATCGCGCTGTCCGGATGCGTCGCGCCCGCGGGGCCGCGGCCCGCGAGCGCCCGAATCAGCACCACAATGCCCACGATGACGAGCCCCCAAAACACGAGCATGATGATCCAGCCTCCGACCATCCAGCCCCAGCCCCACGGCCCGGGTCCGTACGGCCCGTACGGCATCATCGGCACCCCCCCGTACTCTACGGGATTCGAGTCCGGCCGGCGAGCGACGCCGAGGCCGCCGCGCGCCACGCCTCACGCTTCGCGAGTCCCACGCCGATGATGAGAGCAGCGAAGAGGATGATCGGCGAGGGCCGCCGGGCGCGCGCAGATGCCCGGTCAGACGGATGCACCGCCGGCGGAGGATCCGCGGAGGCAGCCATGCTCGCCAATACGCCGGAGCGCAGGCTACGGGCGCGCCATCTCGCGCTTTTCGATGAACTCACCATGCCACGTGTGATACCACACCTGCCCGGTCGCGGCGTTGACGCTGAGCATGCCTACCTGCCGGCCGCCCCGCATCACATCGAAGTGGTAGTACCCGTAGAAGACGTCCATGTCGCCAGCCGTCGTGCCGGGAAGGTACCCCGCCAGGAATTGATCGGCGTTCCGGCGGGCCTGGGCCTCAGAGATCTGGGCGGAAGGAACCGGGGGCGTTCGCCTCGGGCCCCGCCCCGCCGCCCATCATCCCGCCCCCGCCCATCATGCCGGGGCCCATCATCCCTCCACGCGCGCACACCTCCGTCGACTCCGGCCCCTCTTCTTCCGCCGCGCAGCCCGGCACAGGTGAGCGGAATCCCGCGGTGGGACGGCGCACCCATGCTGCTATTGACCATAGTATCACGCGCGGCGGCACCGATTTCGGCCGGTGGTCGCCTGCTCGATACGTGGTCGCTCTGCGATGTCTTCTTTGCGCACTCGTGCAAGAAACTCGGGATGCGGCAAGAGACCGCCACCAAAGTGGTCGAGCGGCTGCGGCCCGAGTATCCACGACTCCTGGGCCAGCGGCCAGAGCGCCTAAGGGTCCACTTCGCGCCTCGAGGCGACCGCCATGCCACGTGTATGTGGCCAGAGCTGGTGTTTGACACTCGGCTTCTGCGGTCGTGCCTGGCTACGGCAGCTGCAGCCAAGGACGAACTCGCGCGTGTCCAGCGAGGTCGCCCGAAGGAGGACTGGAGAACGATGTTCAGCAAGGCCATAGACGCACTCAGCAAAGAGATGCAGGCTAAGCGTATCTCGGACGAGCAGATTGACGCGGCGATCGAGAGCGTCCGCGCCCGCAGACGGCAGGCGAGGATCCACGAGGCGGTTGTCACGATCCCGGCGCCGTAGGCGCCGTCGATACGTCATTGATACCAGCACGCTCTGCCGCGGCATCCGTGCTTTCTTCAGCCAGACGGGAGGGTCGATCGCTGAAGGCGGTCCGCCGTGCGCGGTGACCACCCGTGCATCCTTGTCAAGGTCGGGTGAAACCTCCCCATAGGGGCCGTTGAAAACTCCCTGCCAACCGAACCGCTCGTGCTCGGCACCGGACCCGTCTCCACACCGGCCCGTCCCTCGCGCGCCGGAGCGCGTGCGCACCGGGGCCGCCGCGCTGCGTGGGCCCGCCGAACCAGCGTCAGGCCTGCGGCCAGACGCCGGGGTCTGTAAACCGCTTACAATGTCCGGTCGACGCGGGGTGCTGCCGGTGGGGCAAGGCGATCATGCAGGAGGGACGGCCGCGCGCATCCACGCTACGGACCGGCACTCGGATGCGCCCCTTGGGAGGCCGGCCTGGCCCTCGCTGTCGGAGATGGTGGGGGACCGGATCGTCCATGCACTGGAGACCGGTCACCTCCCCGTAGGCGTGCATTTCCCTGCCCTCATTCGCGTCCCGTAGTGTAAGACAAGGACGGGTCCGACCGCGGTAATCTCTGGGTCGCCAAACGCGTGGCATAGGACCCGCGGGTAGGTCTCCCGTTGCAACACGAGCAAGGACTTCTCCACGACCCAGACGCCGGCCGATCGCGTCACCTCGTCCGCACCGATGGTCTCCCAGGCACGGACTGGCGTCGTGGATCCCCAGTAGTAGCGAAGGGCGTCCGCGAGAAAGTCCGTGGGCGCCACGACCATCTCGCCTGCGGCCACGCGTGGCTGAAGATAGCGGGCCACTGCACGCCAGTCCTCGGACTGCCCGCGCAACTGCCCGACCACGGCCGTGACGATCAGCGCCATCGCCGCGGCACCCAGCACAAGGCGCGGCGTTGTCGGCAGGCTGAGAAGTCCTGCCGCCAAGAGTACGCAGACGGCGATCGACACAGGGATGAGCGCGCGGCTCACGAAGACCGGCACTCCCATCACGCCCAACGCCGCGGCCATCACGATGGGCACCCCGCCCAACGCGATGAGCGGCGGCACCGCGGTCTTCCAACGTCGGAGACTCACAACGCCGAGCAGCACGAGCAGGAACAGCGGAAGCGTGAGCTTGACCCGAATCATGTCTCCTACTGGGAGACCGGGGGTCGTGAGGTCGTACCACAAGGCGCTCCACGCCCGTACGGTCGTGGGGCGGTTGACCCACCGCCCGACAGGGTCCTGGGGACTGCTAGTACTTTGCTAGTACTTCCAGGGGGTTCCGGCGAATGAGCGATCTCGCGCTAGCCCTTGATAAATCTGGTGGAGCTGGAGGGAATTGAACCCTCGACCTCCTCTACGCCAAAGAGGCGCTCTCCCGCTGAGCTACAGCCCCGCACCCGGCCGCGATCCGCGGCACGCCAGCTATTATAACCGACAGCGGGGCTCCGGTCTACTGGCCCCGTGGCGCCGGCGCGGTAGGGATGCGCCGTCGCTACCGTTCGAGGAGCGGCGCATCGCCCCACAACCGCTCCAGGTTGTAATACTCGCGCTCCCGGGGGGCAAAGATGTGCACCACGACGTCCCCGAAGTCGAGGAGCACCCAGCGGCCGTCGTCCCGGCCCTCGGTATGCGCGGGCCGCTCGCCCGCGGCTCCCAGCGCCTCTTCCACGCCTTCGGTGATCGCCTTGATCTGGACCCGGTTGGTGCCGCTCGCGATCACGAAGAAATCGGTCACCGGGGTGTGCTCCTGGAGATCGAGGACCACGACCCGGTCGGCCAGCTTGGCCTCGGCGGCCTCCGCCGCCAGCAGCGCCTTGTGCCTGGACTCCACTACCACTGTCCCTCCCGCGGTGCCGCCGGCGTGGGCGTGTACAGACGGTGCTTGACGATGTATCCCTCCACCGCCTCGGGCACCAAGTACGTGATCGGCCGGCCGTCGCGGACGCGGCTCCGGATATCCGTGCTACTGATGGCCATCGCCGGGATCTCCATCGTATGGACGTTCTCAAGGTAGGCGCGCAGCTCACGGTTCTCCAGGGACCACCGCTCGGGATCCAGGTGATAGCCGGGGCGGCTCGCGCCGATGAACCGGCAGAGCCCGAGCAGCTGCGCGGTCTCCCGCCACTCGCCGCGCAGGATCTGCTCGAGCGCGTCCGCGCCCGTGATGTAGTAGAGCTCCACGTCCGGCCGCCGCCGGCGCAGCTCCGCGATCGTATCGATCGTGTACGACGGCCCCGGCCGATCGATCTCGATCCGGGATACCGTGAAGTGCGGATTGGTGACGGTCGCCAGGAACGTCATCAGGTACCGGTGCTCGGGATCCGATACATCGCGCGGTTCCTTGTGCGGCGGGTGGCGGTTGGGCACGAAGATTACCCGGCTGAGGCCGAACCGCCACCGGGCCTCGCCGGCGGTCATCAGGTGGCCGTAGTGGATGGGATCGAACGTCCCGCCCATGATGCCGATCCGGCTCAACGCATTATTACCCCCGTGGGGCGCGCGGAAACCCACAGACGCCGCGCGATCCTGGGCTCCGGCTTCTCTCCTCCGCGCGCTGTCTCCTCCGCAGCCCCACCCGTCCCGCCGGCCGCCCGCCACCGCGCGACGCCGGGTGCGGAGGGGCGCGTCCGGCGCGCGGCCCAGCGGAAGACGCCGCCCGTCAGCTCGGCGCGACCGCGGCGAGCTTGCGGACCTCGACGAGCAGGGTCGGCACGCCCTCCCCCGTCGCGGCCGAGAGCGGGAGCACGGTCCGGCCCTGGGCCCGGAGGGCGGCCGCGAAGCCCTCCCACCGCGCGCGCGCCTCCGGCAGGTCGATCTTGTTGCCGGCGACCACCGTCGGCCGCTCGCGGAGCTGCGGAGCGTGGAGCTCCAGCTCACGCTCGACGACCGCCACGGCGCCGACCGGGTCGGCACCGCTCAGGTCGACCACGTGCACGAGCGCTCGCGTCCGCTCGATGTGCCGGAGGAACTCGTGCCCCAACCCCGCCCCGCGGTGCGCCCCCTCGATCAGCCCGGGGATGTCCGCCACCACGAGCCCCGGCGCGTCGGGCAGCGCCACGACGCCGAGCACCGGCTCCGTGGTCGTAAACGGGTAGTCGGCCACCTTGGGGCGCGCCGCCGAGATCCGCGAGAGCAGCAACGACTTCCCGGCGTTCGGGAGGCCGATGAGGCCGACGTCCGCCAGCAGCCGCAGCTCGAGGCGGAGCCACCGCTCTTCCCCCGGCTCCCCGGGCTCGGCCTCGCGCGGCGCCCGATGCGTGGGCGTCGCGAAGTGCGCGTTCCCGCGGCCGCCCCGGCCGCCGCGCGCCACCACGACCTGCTCGCGCGGCCGCACGAGGTCGGCGATCTGCTCGCCGGTCGCGTCGTCGTACACGGTCGTCCCGACCGGCACCGGGATCACGAGGTCCTGGCCGGCGCGGCCGGCCCGGCCGGCGCCTTCGCCGTGCCGACCACGGCCCGCGCGGAAGAGGCGCCGGTAGCGGAACCCGAGCAGCGTGTTGACGCTGGGATCGGCCGCAAGCAGCACGCTCCCGCCGCGCCCGCCGTCCCCGCCGGACGGCCCGCCCTTGGGCACGAACTTCTCGCGGCGGAACGCGACCGCGCCCCGCCCGCCGTCCCCGGCCTTCACGAAGACCCGCGCCCTGTCGATGAACATCGCCCCGTTGAGACCCGGCGCGGCCCCAGCCGCGCGATCCACAGACGCAAAAGGGCCCCGGGCACGCCGCCCGGGGCCCGCCTCCCGCCGCCTACGATTCGGGGTACACGGAGATCTGCCGGCCGTCGCGGCCCCGCCGCTCGAACCGGACCACGCCCGATACCAGCGCAAACAGCGTGTCGTCCCGGCCGAGCCCCACGTTCTCGCCCGGCGTGTAACGGGTGCCCCGCTGCCGGACCAGCACGCTGCCCGCCGAGACCACGTGCCCGGCAAACCGCTTGATCCCGAGGCGCTGCGCGCTGCTATCGCGCCCGTTCCGGGAGCTGCTGCCGCCCTTCTTATGCGCCATGGTCGCTCTCCTGTCCCAGGTCGATGCGTTCCACCCGGACCCGGCTCACCGGCTGACGGTGGCCCGCGCGCCGGCGGTAGCGCTTCTTCGGGCGGAACCTACCGACCAGGATCTTGCGCGCCCGCCCGTTGGCGAGCACCGTGGCCGTGACGCACGCCCCGGTCACCTCGGGGGCGCCGCAGACGACGCGCTCACCGTCGACGAACAGGAGCACGCGCCCGAGCGTCACCTCCGCGCCCGGGTCGGCGCGCAGGCGGTCCACCTCCACCACCTGCCCCGGCTCCACGCGGACCTGCTTGCCGCCGGTCTCGATCACCGCGTACATCCGCGCCACCCCACGAGTCGCACTCGCGACCTGCCGTGCGCGGCCCACGCGGGGCGGATCCGCCCCGCGTGGGCCGACGAAATCGTAGCACGGGCCCCGGGGGGTGTCAACGGCGCGCGGACGGCGCAGACCGCGCGGCCTCCTCGCGCCCCGCCGGCTCCCCGCCCGTCCCGGCGGTCCGGCGCCGCGGCAGCGGCGGCGTCTCGCGGACCGGGCTCCCTCCCGGCGCGGCCGCCGACGAGCGGCCACGCAGCCACGCCCACGCGCGCCGGAGGAGGCCACCTCTCTCCGGACGCGGCCGCGCCGGTGGAGCCGGCGGCTCGAGCGCCTCGTCCTCCGGGATGTCGAGCGCCTCCCCGCGAGCGGGGTCGAGCCAGAACGCCCGCTCCCGCTGCCCGTTCCGGCGCCCCTGGGCGAGCTCCTGCTCCGCGGCCGCCGGCGACTCCGCCTGGATGATGCTCACGCGGTCCAGGTAGATGCCCGGCTCCGGCTTGATCACGATCGCCTTGCCGGATCGCCCGGCCAGCTCCTCGCGCCACTCCCGGTCCTGGTCGAGCAGCGCGGCCACCTCCGGGTGCACCTCGGCCAGCAAGCACCGCGCCCGGGACGTCGCCGCGAGCCGGCGCAGCTCGCGGCGCACCCGGACCGCGACGCTGCGCGGCGAGAGCACCCGGCCGCGCCCCTCGCAGTACGGGCACGGGATGCGCATCAGCTCCTCGAGGTCCTGGTAGACGCGCTTGCGGGTGATCTCCACGAGGCCGAGCGCGGTGAGGTCGATCACGTGCGTCTTCGCGCGGTCGGCCCGCACGGCCTCCTGCAGCGCGGCCATGACGCGCCGGCGGTGGCGCTCCTGCTCCATATCGATGAAGTCGATCAGGATGATGCCGCCGATGTCGCGCAGGCGGATCTGGCGGGCGATCTCCTGCGCGGCTTCGAGGTTGGTCTTGAGGATCGTGCTCGCAAGATCGGTCTTGCCCACGTACTTGCCGGTGTTGACGTCGATCACCGTCGCCGCCTCCGTCCGGTCGAACACCGCGTAGCCGCCGCTGCGCAGCCAGACTTTGCGGTGCAGGGCGCGTTCGACCTCGCGCTCGACCCCGTGCGCGTCGAAGATCGGCTCGGCGCCCTCGTGCAGCCGGATCCGATCACGCAGCTCCGGCGCGAACGACCCCACGAGGTCCCGCACGCGCTCGTACTCGCGCGGCGAGTCGATGATGAACCGATCCACCTCGCCGGTGAACAGATCGCGGACGACGCGGCGGATGAGGCCGAGGTCCTGGTACAGCAGCGCCGGCGCCCGCCCCGCGCGGGCGCGCTCGGCCACCCGCGTCCACAGCTGCCGCAGGAACCGCACGTCGTCCGCAAGATCCGCCTCCTCGACCCCCTCGGCCGCGGTGCGGACGATGAGGCCCATGCCGTCGGGCCGCAGCCGCTCGGCGATCGCGCGCAGGCGCTTGCGCTCCTGCTCGCTCTCGATACGCCGGCTGACGCCCACGCCGGTCACCGTCGGCATCAGCACGAGGTAGTGCGCGGGGAGCGCGAGGTACGTCGTGACGCGCGCGCCCTTCGTGCCGCGCGGCTCCTTGGTGACCTGGACGAGGATCTCCTGACCGACCCGCAGGCGCTCGGCGATCGGGCCGCGGCCGATCTGGTCCTCCGGCTCGTCGCCGCCCACGCGGTACGCGCGGACGTCCGCGACGTGGAGGAACGCGTTGCGCTCGAGGCCGATGTCGACGAACGCCGCCTCCATGCCCGGGAGCACGCTCGCGACGCGGCCCTTGTAGACGTTCCCGGCGAGGGGCTCCTGCCGCTCGATCAGGATGCCGGTGAGCACGCCGTCCTCGACGACCGCGACGCGCACCTCGAACTGCTCGACGTTGACCAGGATCTCCTTGGCCATTCCAACGCAACTCCTTTGCCGGCCGCGCCGCGGCGACGCGGACCCGGCCCCTCTCGTCGGCCCCGCGGCGCGGGGCCGTGCCGCTGGTGCTCGTCTCGGGTGGCGCGAGAACCGAGCGGGAGACGCCCTAGAACAGGATCTTCTGGTGCCGCATGCCGATGTTCAGCAGCAGCGCCGTGGCCCACAGCATCGTCATGAGCGCGCTGCCGCCGTAGCTGATGAACGGCAGGGGGATGCCGGTGATCGGCATGATCCCCACCGTCATCCCGATGTTCACGACGACGTGGAACGCTACCATCGACACGATCCCCACGGCGGCCAGTGCCCCGAACCGGTCGCGCGCCACCACGGCGATCCGCAGGCCACGGGCCAGCCACGTGAAGAACAGCCCCAGGAGGACCAACGCCCCGATGAACCCCAGCTCTTCCCCGACCACGGAGAAGATGAAGTCCGTGTGGTGCTCCGGGACGAACTGCAGCACGTTCTGGGTCCCTGCGAACAGCCCCTTGCCCCACAGCATGCCGCTGCCGACCGCGATCTTGGACTGGATGATCCCGTACCCGGACCCGAGGGGATCGAGCGAGGGGTCCAGGAACACCAGGAGGCGGCGCCGCTGGTACTCCTTCAGCACGTGCCAGGCGAGCGGGGAGAGGAGCGCGGCGCCCGCCGCCAGCGTCGCCAGGTCCCGCCGCCGCGCGCCCCCGGCGTACAGCATCCCGAGCAGGATCGCCCCGTAGACGAGGGCCGTGCCGAGGTCCGGCTGCCGGAAGATGAGCACCATCGGCAGCGCGATGTGCGCCAGGAACGGCAGGAGATCCACGAGGGACTCGTACGGACCGGGACGGTCGGCCATGTGCTTGGCGAGCGTGATCACGATCGCGAGCTTGGCGAACTCGGAGGGCTGGAACTGCCCGAGCGGCCCCAGCGAGATCCAGCGCTGCGCCCCGAGGCTGCTGCGGCCCAGCACGAGCACGGCCGCGAGCAGGACGAGGTTGAGCACGTACAGCCCGCGCGCGCCGGCGGCGAGCGACCGGTAGTCCACGGCCAGGATCACGACGCCGACCAGCACACCGACGACCAGGTGCACGAGCTGGCTGCGGAGAAAGATGAACGGATGCGGGCCCCCGCGCGTGGTGCTGTAGACCATCACCAGCCCGAACGCGACGAGGGCCAGGGTCGTCCCGATCAGCAACGGGTCCAGGTTGCGCAGGAGGCGCCGCGCCCGCGGGCGCGGGGGACTCCCGGCGGCGGCCCCGGTGGTCACCGGCGGTCCCCCGAGGGGGCCGCGGGGATACCGAACGCGGCCTCCACCACCCGCCGCACGATCGGCGCGGCAAACTCCGCCCCGAACCCCGCGTTCTCCACGATCGCCACCACGACGAGCCGGGGCGCGTCGGCCGGCGCGTACCCCGCGAACCACGCGTGCGGCTTGCCGTGGGGGTTCTCTGCGGTCCCCGTCTTGCCGGCCACCGCGAGGCCGGGGATCTGGATCGAGGACGCGGTGCCCCGCGTGACGACCGCGGCCAGCCCGGCCTGCAGCACGGCCATCGTCTGCGCGCTCACGCGCACGCGGCCCGCGGACGGCGGCGCGATGCGCGCCACGACCTGGCCCTCCGGAGAGCGGACCTCGGTGACGACGTGCGGCGTCACGAGCTCGCCCCCGTTGGCGACGGCGGCGAGCATGCGCGCCACCTGGAGCGGCGTCGCGAGCACGTAGCCCTGGCCCACCGCGGTGTTCAGGGTGTCGCCGGCGTACCACGGCTGCCGGTACACGCGCCGCTTCCACCCGGGATCGGGGACCACCCCGCGGCTCTCCTGCGGCAGGTCGATCCCGGTCCGCTGCCCGAGCCCGAACATCCGCGCGTACGCGGCGAGGTGCTCCGGCCCCACCGGCCGGGAGACCGTCCAGAAGACGACGTTGCACGACTGGGCGATCGCATCGAGGAAGTTGAGATGCCCGTGGGCCTCGTGGTCGTGAAAGATGTGGCCGCCCAGGTTGTAGAACCCCGGGCAGTAGAACCGCGTGTCGGGGTTGACCAGCCCCAGGTCGAGCGCCGCCGACGCCGTCACGATCTTGAAGACCGACCCCGTCGGATACCCCCCCTGGATCGCGCGGTCGATGAGCGGCTGGCGCGGGTCGCGGAGCAGGCTGCTCCAGGCCGCCCGCGTGATCCCGGCCGAGAAGAGGTCGGGATCGAACGCGGGGTGGCTGACCATCGCAACGATCGCGCCGTTGGCGGGATCCATCGCGACGACCGCGCCCGCGCGGTCGCCGAGCGCGGCCTCGGCGGCCCGCTGCACGTCCAGGTCCAACCCGAGCACCACCGTGTCGCCGGGCACCGCCGGCACGGTTCCGAGCGTGCGGAACGGCCGGCCCTGGGCGTCGACCTCGACCTGGATCTGCCCGTTGCGCCCCCGCAGGTACCGGTCGTACGCGCGCTCGATGCCGTCCTTCCCGATCAGCTCGCCGGGCCCATAGCCCTGGGCGCGGAGCGACCGCAGCTCCGCGTCGCTGATCTCGCCGAGGTACCCGAGGAGGTGGGCCGCCAGGTCCCGATAGATGTACTGGCGGACCGGCTCGATCTCGACGAGGACGCCGGGGAGGTCCATGCGGCTCTCCTCGACCGCCGCCACGACTTCCTTGGGCACGTCCCGGCGCAGGCGCACGGGCTCGAAGGGTCGATCCCGCGAGGCGGCCAGGCGACGCGTGACGTCCTGCGGGTCGAGTGCGAGGAGACGGGCGAGGAGCGGCACCTCCTCGCGGGGATGCCGCATCTCCATCGGCAGGACGGCGACCGTGAACGCCGGGCGGTTGGCGACGATGGGCCGGCCCCGCCGGTCGACGATCAGGCCGCGCGGGGCCGCGATGCTGGTGACCCGAAGGCCATTCTCCTGCGAGAGGCGCAGGAAGTAGTCGCCTTGAACGATCTGCACCTGCCAGAGGCGCAGGGCGAGGATCGCCAGAAGGCCAGCGATCAGCGCCCGCAGGACGGCGAGCCGGCGCTCAAACAGCTCCCGATCCATCCCAGGCGGCGTCTGGCATCAGGCGCCCCGCGCACACGCGCCCCGGGCAGCCGCGATCCTCATGACCGGGGCCGCTCGTACAGGCGCACGAGCGCTCCATCGAGGCGGCGGAGGCCGTGAAAAATTGGTACCGCGATGCTTCCATTATAGCACGCGCCGAGCGCCGCCGTGCGGGCCACCTCGAACACGGACGCGTGGACCCATCCGACGAGGGCCGCCGCCCCCACCCACAACGCGTGCCAGAGAAGCGTCAGCGTCACGGCCGCCAGCGGGGGCAGCCACACGTTCTCGAGATAGATGCTGCGCTCGGCGAGCCCGGCGCAGAACCCGACGCCGAGGCCCCCGAGCATCCCCAGGCCGAGCGGCACCCCGGTCATCACGTCCTGCAGGAGCCCGCAGCCCGCGCCCACGAGCGCCCCTTCCTCGGCCCCGTGCAGGAGCCCGACGACGATGACCAGCACGAGCAGCGGATCGACGGGAGCGCCCACGCTCAGGCGCTCCAGCCACGTGACCTCCAGGATGACCGCGACGCACGCCGCGAGGAAGTAGAAGGCGTAGCGGATCATCGTGGCAGCAGGCCCCGGGGCCCGCGGATGATGACGAGGACATCTTCCAGGTGGTCCAAGTCGGCGGCCGGACGCAGCGTGGCCTCCTGGAACAGGCCGCCTGCGGCCCGCGTCACGCCGGTGATCGTGCCGACGACCAGGCCCGGGGGATAGATCTGGCCCAGGCCGGAGGTGATCACCCGGTCGCCGGGATGGACCTCCGCGTCCCGCGAGAGATACGTGACCCGAAGAGCCGCCCCGCCCTGCCCTCCGGCGACCCCGGCTTCACGGGAGCGCTCCACGAGCACCCCGACCGCGCTCCGGGGATCCAGGATCAACAGCACCCGGGACCATGCCCCTCCGGTCTCGATGACGTGGCCGACGAGGCCGTCGCTCGTCACCACGGGGTCGTTCCGGGCGATGCCATCCGCGCTCCCGCGGTCCACGAGGATCGTGCTGAACCAGTGGCTCGGATCCCGCCCGACCACCCGGGCGGCCACGGTGCGGTACGGCTGCTGCTCCTTGAAGCCGAGCAGGGCGCGCAGCCGGCCGCTCTCCTGCGCGGCGGCCCCCAGGCGCGCGTTCTCCTCGCGGAGGCGCGCGTTCTCGGCCCGCAGCCTGGCGTTCTCGGTCCGCAGGCGGCCGATCTCCTGCAGGAACGCCCAGCTCTGCTCGATCGCGCCGCTCGCACGAGCCAGCACGGCCGCGCCCGGGGTCAGCACCGTCTCGAGCGCCGCGCCGAGCCACCCGATCCGCCGGTCGTCCGGGGTCCGGACCTGCCCGGTGAGCACGCCGAGGGCCAGGACGCCGAGGAGCACGAGCAGGACGAAGCGCCGGCGGCGGGCGGTGGACGATGGCGACACGCCACTCTACATCTTCTTGCTGGTGACGAGGACCTTCTTGAGGGTCTCGATTTCTTCGAGCGCCTTGCCGGTCCCGAGCACGACGCTGCTCAGCGGATCGTCCGTCAGCATCACCGGCATGCCGGTTTCCTCCCCGAGCAGGCGGTCCAGGCCGCGGAGGAGCGATCCGCCGCCGGCCATGATGATGCCGCGGTCCACGATGTCGGCGGCCAGCTCGGGCGGGGTGCGTTCGAGCGTCATCTTCACAGCCTCCACGATCGCGGCGATCGGCTCGGCCATCGCCTCCCGGATCTCCGTGCCGGTCATCCGCACCGTACGGGGCAGGCCGGAGACGAGGTCCCGGCCCCGCACCTCGATCGTCTGCTCCTCCTTCTGAGGATAGGCGGAGCCGATCCGGATCTTGATGTCCTCGGCCGTCCGCTCGCCGATCAGCAAGTTGTACGCCTTGCGCGCGTACTGGATGATCGCCTCGTCCATCTCGTCGCCGGCCACGCGGATGCTGCGGGCGGTCACGATGCCGCCGAGCGCGATCACGGCGACCTCGGTCGTGCCGCCGCCGACGTCGACGACCATGCTACCGACGGGCTCGGAGACCGGCAGGCCGGCGCCGATCGCCGCCGCCATCGGCTCCTCGATCAGGTAGGCTTCCCGGGCGCCGGCCTGCAGCGTCGCGTCGATCACCGCCCTCTTCTCGACCTCCGTCACGCCGCTCGGGATCCCGACGATGACGCGGGGCCGCATCAGGCTCCGGCCGCGCAAACCGCGGCGGATGAAGTACGAGAGCATCGAGGCCGTCGTGTCGAAATCCGCGATCACCCCGTCCCGCAGCGGCCGTGTCGCCACGATGTCCCCCGGCGTGCGGCCGATCATCTTCTTGGCCTCGTCGCCGACCGCGAGCACCTCGCCGCCGTCGACGCGCCGCGCGACGACCGAGGGCTCCCGGAGGACGATGCCCTCGCGGCGCACGTAGACCAGCGTGTTCGCGGTCCCGAGGTCCACCCCCATATCCCGGGTGAACCGTCCGAGCAGTCCGTCGAAGAGCATCCTTTCCTCCTTCTGGCCTCCCAGCTGCGCCGCGGCGCGGGCGCCTCTCCCCTTGTGCCCCCGGAACCCGGCTAGGATGACACGGGATCGAACGGCACGCCGCGCTCCCGGAGGCTCACGTACCGCCCGTCGCCCACGATCAAGTGGTCCAGGACCGGGATCCCCATGATACGGGCAGCGCGGCAGAGCCGCGTGGTCGTCGCCAAGTCCGCGCGGCTCGGCGTGGGATCTCCCGACGGATGGTTGTGGACGAGGATCACCGCCGCCGCGCCCGCCCGGACCGCCGCCCGGAACACCTCGCGCGGGTGGACCGGGGAGCTCGCCAGGCCGCCGTGGGCCAGCTCGATGCGGTCGAGCACCTCGTGACGCGTGTTGAGCAGCAGCACCCAGAAGCGCTCGGTCTCGCAGAACCGCAGCGCGTCCATCACGAGCCCCGCCGCGTCGCTGGGCCGGTGTACCGCCGGGCGCTGCCGGGGCGGCAGGCTCCGCAGGCGTCGGCCGAGCTCGAACGCCGCGAGCAGGTGCAGCGCCTTGACCGGGCCGATGCCCGGGGTCTCGGAGAGCTCGCGCGCTGTCGCGGCCGCGAGCCGGTCCAGGCTGCCGTGGCGGCTGAGCAGCTCGGTCGCGACCTCGAGCGCGCTGCGGGTGGGCGAGCCCGTCCGCAGCAGCACGGCGACCAGCTCCGCGCTGCTGAGCGCGGCCGCACCCTGCCGGAGGAGGCGCTCGCGCGGGCGGATCTCCTCGGGCAGATCCTTCATCCGTTGTCGCCGGACTGGGTTGGGGACCTGCGTCAGGGCTGCCCCCGATCGGCCGTTGCTCACTTCGAACCGGCGGCCACGCCGGCGGGTGTAGCTATATCGAAATCTGGACCTAAGGCTAAAGGCCCGGGCCCCCAGCGCACGGAGGCAGGCCGCTTCAATTCCAAAGCCGTGCGCCCACGCCGCGATACCCGGCTCACAGGCCCGGGCCCCCAGCGGCCGGACCACGACACGTCGCTTCCACTGCCGTCTCCCGGCGTCGCGAGGCCCGTGTTACAGGCCCGGGTCCCCAACGCACCCGGGGCAGGCCGCGTCAACTCCGCTGCCGCCTCGCCGCGACACCGCTCATGGACAGCAATGGGGCGAGGCCGGCGCGGCTCTGCGGGCGCGCCACCCCACCCCCTCGACGCCTGGCCGCGTGCGCCCATCGCTACAGCACGCGGAACAGGTAAATCGCGGCCATTATACCAAGGACGATAGAAAGGTTCAACCGCACGGTGAACCCGAGCGTGAGGGTGAGCACGTGCAGGTCCAGCGTGATCGGCGGATTGATGCCGAAGGCCACCGAGCGAGCGAGCGGCGCCAGATAGGTGAAGTCGCCGACCGCATCGGCGAAGACGCTGCCCAGCATCGCTCCAGCGACGACGATGACGATGAGCACCCACCACGGCTCTCGCGCCCGCTTGGCCTCCCTGGCCACCGCTCCCCTCCCGCGACTTACAGGCCCGGGCCCCCAGCGCACGGAGGCAGCTCGCTTCAAGTCCAAGGCCGCTTGCCCACGTCACGATGCCTCGGGTCACAGGCCCGGGCCCCCAGCGCACGGAGGCAGCTCGCTTCAAGTCCAAGGCCGCTTGCCCACGTCACGATGCCTCGGGTCACAGGCCCGGGCCCCCAGCGCACGGAGGCAGCTCGTTTCAAGTCCAAGGCCGCTTGCCCACGTCACGATACCCGGGTCACAGGCCCGGGCCGCCAGCGCGCGGAGGCAGCTCGCTTCAAGTCCAAGGCCGCTTGCCCACGTCACGATACCTCGGGTCACAGGCCCGGGCCCCCAACGCACGCAGACAGGCCGCTTCAGCTCCCAAGCCGTGCGGCCACGCCGCGATACCCGGGTCACGGGCCCGGGTCCCCCGGCGGGCCGGTACGACACGTCTCGGCTCCGGAGCCGTCTTCGCGTCGTCGCGATACCCTCTCGCCGCGATCCCTGTGATCAAACGAAGCGGGGGGCGGCGCGTCGCCGCCCCCCGGCTACCGCTCGTCCTCAGGCGGAGCACACCGGCTGCTACTCCCACGCGCGACGGCGTTTCCCTCAACTCTTCTCAGCGGTGCCCTTCTCCGACGGCGCGGCTGGCTTGGGCTCCTCGGGCTTCGTCGCCTCGCGAAACTCGCGCATCGCCTTGCCGATAGCCCCGCCGAGCCCCGCCAGCCGGCTCGGACCGAACAGCAGGATGATGATCGCGAGGACGATGATCAGCTCCCAAAACTTTGGTCCCATGGCACACCTCCGGCCTGATTATACACCATCCCGCCGACCCGCGGCCTCGCGACGCGGGGCGCCGCCGGGGTCCCGGGACGGGCGCCGCACCGGTCCCCGTGTGAGGAGCGACGCCGGGGGGCGCGGCGTTCCGGTCACGCGCGATCGGACGCCCGGTAGAAGGCCGAGGACGCGACTGGATGGCCCGGGCCCCCGTGGGACCCGGCGCGGGCCGCGTCGGTGCCGGGCCACCTCCCGCGGTCGGGCCCCTGTTCCTGAATGCGCGGCGCCGGGGTCGGTCCGGCGGGTCGGCTACCGCTGGCGCGCGGTGACGAACTCCACGAGCGCCAGCAGGCTCTCGCGGGCCGGCGAGCGCCGGAGCGCGGCGAGCGCCGCGGCCGCGCTCCGGGCGCGCGAGCGCGCCACCTCGAGCGCGTGGTCGATCGCGCCGCAGCGCGCGAGGATCTCCTGCACGTCCTCGACGCAGCCGGCGTGGTCCCCGTCGGCGCGCACCAGGATCTCCTCGAGCCGCCGTCGATCCTCCTCCGGGGAGTGCACGAGGGCGTGGATGATCGGCAGCGTCACTTTGCCGGTCTGGATGTCGCTGCCGATCGGCTTGCCCAGGTGATCGGCGGTGGCCGTGAGATCGAGGGCGTCGTCGGTGATCTGAAACGCCATGCCCCACTCCAGCCCGAATCTCGACAGCGCCGCCGCGTCCTCCTCCGGTGCGCCCGCGGTAAGGGCCCCGCACCGGCAGGCCGCGCTCATGAGCTGCGCCGTCTTGCCCTCGATGATATCGAAGTAGATCGTCTCGCTCGTGTGCGGGGTGTTCCCGTACTTGATCTGCTTGATCTCGGCCTGGCTCATGCGGACCGTCGCCCAGGCCACCGCCGCGCTGATCTCGTGCTGGCGCAGGCGGGCCAGGATGTGAAATGCCTTGCTGAAGAGGTAGTCGCCCAGGAGGACCGCCACCTGGTTGCCCCACACCGCGTTCACGGACGCGTGCCCGCGGCGGACGTCGGCGGCGTCGATGACGTCGTCGTGGATCAGCGATGCGATGTGGATGAGCTCCACGGCGCCCGCGATCCCCAGCCGCGCGGATGCCTCGTCGCCCTGCCCGGAGCCCCGGGCCGTGCGCCGCGCCGCCTCCCGGCCGCCGCACGCGAGCGCGCTCAGGCAGACGAGCGCCGGGCGGATCATCTTGCCCTGCGTCGTCAGGACATGGGTGACGAGCTCGCCGATGAAGGGGTCGTCGGAGGAGAGCTCCTCGCGCAGGAACCGCTCCAGCGCGGCGAGGTCGTCGCGCACCGGAGCGTAGATGAGGTCGAGGTCCATGGCGATGGTCCGGTCTCGCCGGGACCGACCGCTACGCCTCTGCGACGATGCCGTACAGCGAGATGAAATAGAGGAGCCCGAAGAACAGCAGCCAGAAGATCAGGTACCGCCAGTACACCACGGTGGCGGCCGGGCCGGGCGCCGCTCCCTCGGCTCCGCGAGATGCCGGAGCCGGCGTCGCAGACGGTGGGTGCTCTGCCATCATCCTCCCTCCTGTTCGCCCGGCGGCGCGCCCGGGCCGGCGGCCGGGCCGGGCGCGCCGCCCGTCACGCCGGTCCCCGGCGACCGGGTGGGGCTCGCGGGCGGCCGCGCCGCCGCCGTCCTCGGCGCGGGCACGACAGGGCCGGGCAGGGCCGCGACGCGCTCGCTGAACGCGCGGACCGCGGCCACGAACTCGGCCTGCTCGTGGAGGCCGTGGTAGATCGTCGCCACGCGATCGGGGTGGATCTTCTGCCGCTCGAGCCGGCGCCGCATCTGCGCCACCCGGTCCCCAATCAGGTTATTGCCCAGGCGGTTGAAGCAGTCTCCCAGCGGGCACCCGCAGACGAACGCGCCCTCCGCGCCGTTCCGCAGGGCGAACTCGAGCCACGCGGGCCGGACGAACCCCGAGCACGGCACCTGGATCAGCGTCACGTTGGGGAGATCCCGCATCGTGCCGTCCTCGCGGACGATCCCCTCGCGGCTCACCGCGTAGTCGCAGAGGAACCCGACGATCCTGGGCCGCCGCGCGTCCGCGGTCATCGCGCCTCCCCCCGCCTCACGTCTCGCTTCGGCATGCGCTCAACACCTTCTCGTGGATGTCCCGCTCGAGGTAGCGCGGCAGCTCGAGCGCCTCGAACGGGCACGCCCCGATGCAGATGCCGCACTCGACGCAGCGTGACTCGAGGACCACAGCCAGGAGCTTGCGCGCCTGTGCGGCCTTCGTGACGCCGGGATGTGGACTCGGCACCATCACGATGGCATCGTAGGGGCAGTCGTAGTAGCACAGCTCGCAGCCGGTGCAGTTGGCGTCGATGACCTGCGCGACCCCCGAGTCCCGGATCCCGAGCTCCGTCTCCGTCTCCGGGAGCTGATAGGGAATGTACAGCCCGTACGCGACGATGACCGCGCCGACGAGGATCAGCCCGAGCGGCGGCAGGTACTTGAGACCCACGTACGGCAGCAGGAAGAACCAATCCACCGCCAGGCGGCCCGGCGTGGAGAGCGCCGACGCCGGCGGCTGGCTGGTCACCGGCAGCACGCCGGCCAAGAGCATGACGATCCCGAGCGCGAAGAGGGTCCAGACGGCGGGCGGCCAGACCTTGGGGTGGCGGATGCGCACGTAGTGCCACCACAGCAGGATGTAGAGGAAGACCGCCGGGCCGATGTGCAGGTACAGCATCCGGGGCAGCAGCAGGTTGGTGAGCCCGGTCCCGCCGAACAGCGCGGAGCGCAGCCAGCCGCCGACCAGCGGGATCGACGCCAGCGAGTTGCCGGTCATCGCCACCAGCAGCGCGCTGCGCTGGTCCCACACCAGCACGTACCCGGTCACGCCGATGAACCCCGCGAACACCAGGAGCATCATCCCGCTGATCCACGGCTCGTCGCGGGAGAAGCGGAACCGCTCCGTGAACCAGTTCCGGAAGAAGTGGAGCAGGATTGCGATGATGAAGCCGTCCGCCGCATAGCGGTGGATCCCGCGAATGATCTGGCCGTACGGCACCTCGGCCGTGATGAACTGGACCGACGTGTACGCGTCGTTGAACGACGGCACGTAGTAGAAGAACAGGAAGATCCCCGAGAGCACGAGGATCGTGAGGAACAGGTTGGACAGCCCGCCGGTGTAGTACAGGGGGTTGAAGTCGGCCGGATAGACGCGGTTGACCCACACGTCGAGCGCGAGCGTCCAGCCGAGGAGCCGGCGCAGCAGCCGCTTATACACCCGTGAACCCTCCCTTGCGCAGGAACAGCAGGACAAAGGAGTAGGCGAGCAACACCACGCCGACGAGCGCCCCGGTGACGAGGCGGTGGCCGGTCAGCTCCCCCCAGACGATCCCGATGACGCAGAGGAGGCTGAGGAGCGCGAGGAGCACGATCCCCGCCCCGTACGCCGCCGCGCGGTCACCCATGCCGCTGCCCCGCCTCCCGCGCCTCATCGCGCCACGTCCACTCGCCCCCGCCGCGCCCCGCCGTCCCCGTGCGCCGCTCCGGCGGGCGGCGCACCGTCAGCACCCACTCGTAGAGCGCCACCCGGTGGCGGACGCGGCCGGCCGCCCGGTCCACCTCGTACAGGATGAACCCCAGCCAGAGCAGCGCCGCCAGGACGGCCAGCGCGTACGCCGCGACGGTTGCGCCGCCCTCGAGCGTCGCCGCGGCGCGCCACGCCCGCCACGCGGCGAGGAGCTGGCTGAGCGACACCGTCGCGGCGGCCAGCAGCACGTAGAAGAGCGCCTTTCGCCGCATCGGCTCACCCGGCCTGCGCCGGCCGCGGCGCCGGGGCCGGCCGGGCGGGCACCGCCCGCGGGGCAGGCTGCGCCGCCCGCTGGGCCTTGCGGCGCCGGTGGGCGATCTCCCAGACGAACGCGAGCGCCAGCACGACGAACGTCACCCCCAGGATGATCGGCGGGTCGCGGCTGATCACGGCGATGTTCAGCATGATGAGCGCGGTGAACACGATGAAGTAGAAGAGGGCGAGCAGCCCCACGACGAAGAAGAACGGCCGCTCGAGCGGCCGGGTCTCCCGGGTCCGGTCCATGAACGGGACGAGCATCCCGTAGCCGATCAGCAGGGCCGGGGCGATGCCGGCCCACAGCGGCGGCATGTACTTCACGAGCTGGTAGAGCGCGAGAAAGTACCAGTCCGAGAGGATCGGCAGCGGCGTGCGGTTCGGGTTGGCCCACCGCCCCATCTCCGTCAGGCGGTCGAAGCTCACGAACGCCAGGAAGCCCAGCACGAGCCCGATGGCGAGCGGCGAGAGGTTGAGGCGGCGGCGCCGTGTCCGGTAGAAGAAGATCTCCGCGAGGATCGCGAACACCGCGGAGATCCCGAAGTGGATCGCGTAGAACCGCGTGATCGCGGCCTGGCCGACCGCCGGGCCGCCGAGGAAGATGAACGCGATCGCCCGGCCGAGGCCGAGGTTGCCGAGCACGGGGATCTCGTCGTAGTACGTCGGCACCGTGAGCACGACCTTCGCCGCCCAGAACGCCCGCTGGTTCCAGATCAGCAGGTACCCGGTGATCCCGGAGATCATCGCGAGGACGAGCGAGGCGAAGAGGATCATCCACGACAGCTCGCCCGGCTTCTTGTACTCCCCGGCGAAGTACATCCGGTAGATGCGCAGGGTGATGCACGTGATCAGCATGTCCGCGCCGTACTTGTGCATCCCGCGCACCAGCCAGCCGAACGGGATGTCCAGGGTGATGTGCTCGATCGAGCGGTACGCGGCGGTCGTCGTCGGGATGTACCACAGCATCAGGATCACGCCCGAGACGATCACGATCATCCACGACAACCAGACCAGCCCCCCCACGATGTAGAGGGGGTTGTCCTGTCTGGCGGTCTTCGTCTCGTCGAAGAGGTCCAGGTGCTCCTTGCGGTCCCGGAGCCACTCCTTGAGGTTGCTCAGCACGGCCTCCACGGCTCTCCCTCCGGCCCTCCGCGTCCGGTGACGCTCAGGATGGCGCGCGTGTGTGCTCGCCGCCACGCGCCGGCGGGGCGGCGTCCGCCGGCTCGATGCGGGCGATCCCGCCGAGCTCGGCCCCGGTCACGACGATGTTCTCGCCGTCGATGTGGAACTCGAAGTACCGTGCGCCCCGGGGCGCGGGCCCGGAGATCACGTTGCCGGGGTCGGCCGGGTACTCCGGATCGTAGATGCTGAAGTGGCACGGGCACGCCATGAGGGCGTGCCGCTCGAACGCCGGCGGCGTGAACCCGCCGTACCCCGCGGTGACGTTGTGCCAGTCGGGCTCGTAGTTGAAGATGCAGCCCAGGTGGGGACAGATTCGCTGGAAGAGCACGATGTCGGTCTCGCCCCGATAGCCGACGAACCCCTGCGAGTTGGCGAACCTCACCTTCCTGGGCAGCCGGATCGCGACCCCCGGGATGTTGGACGCCTTGAACCCGGTCGGGTCGTACTGGACGAACTTCTGCACGTACGTGAAGTAGAAATAGTCCCACGGCTTCGCGAGCGATCGCGTCGTCCCGACGATCTGCGCCCCCCCCGCGGGGGCGTCCGGGGCGACGGTGAAGATCTGCCACGGCTTGTCGTTGGGCTTGAGGTACCGGAACAGCGGCGAGAGAATGGCGATGACCCCCCCGACCACGGGGATCGCGGTGAGCGCCTGCAGCAGCCTCCGCCGGTCGAACGTCATCCCTTGAACCCCTCCCGCATCACTTCGGTCCGCCCGCGTGTGCTTTCATTGTACTACGCCGCCTCGTCGCGCCCACACGCGCCCGGGGCCCGGCGCACCCCCGATCCCACGCCCCGGCCGGCGGCCTGCGCCACACCGCCCGCCCACGTGCCCGCGGGCCCTCGTGCTACCGGATCGGGGGGTGCTTGTAGAAGAACGTGTAGATGTAGTCGACAAGCCCGTTGAGCTGCTCCGGCGAGAGCTTGCCGCGGTACCCCGGCATCAGGCCGTGCCCGTCCAGGATCGCGTTCATGAGCTCGCTCGGGTTTCGCTGCACGATGTAGTTGATATCGGTGAAGATGCCCGGCCCCTCGCCGCGCGACCACGACCACACGCGCGCCGCCATCTCCGGGCCCCGGGGCCCCTTGCCGTCGCCGTTCACCCCGTGGCAGACCGCGCACTGCTGGTTGTACAGCGCCTTGGCGGCGCTGAGGCTCTGCGGGGTGGCGCGCAGGGACAGCTCGTAGGCGTTCGCGTCCCACCGATCCGCGTTGGTGAGCGTCTGGGCCTTGTTCGCGCCGAACGACGCCTGCGGCCCGAAGGCCGGCATCGCGGTGTGGGGGCGGCCCTCGGTGACGGTCTGGTACATCTCCGCGGGCGAGATGACGTTCTCCAGGTCGCGGTTGTGGAAATCGGCCGGATGGCTCGGCAGCGGAGGCTCGTGGATCTGGATCCCAAACAGCGCCATGAACACCGTCAGCACGTCCTTCTGCGGCGCGACGAGCGTGGGCGCCATCGGCCCGTTCCCCCGCCCGGTCGTGCCGTGGCAGACCGCGCAGTTGGCGTCGAAGACCTGCTTGCCCTTGATCGCGTCCGGGGTGATCGGGCGGTTGTCTTCGTCCGTGACGAGCTGGATCTCCACCTGCTGCGGCGGCGGCAGGCGCCGGTCCACCAGCGCCCCGGTGACGCTCACGCTGGGCTGGCACCCGGCCGTGGCCAGGGCCGCGGCGAGCACGAGCACGCACGCGAGCGCCGCGCGCGCCCGCGCCGGCGCGACCGGCGATGCGGACGCGTGCCGGCACCTCGCCGCCGCCTCCGCGCCCCCGCGCGGGGGAACGGCAGGCCGGGTGCATCGTCGCAGCATGCGGGATCTCTCCTTCACCGGGGCGAAGCGCACGGGGGTTTCTCCTTCCACGGCGTCGACCGGCTCTCCTCCCTTTGCCGCGCGCCGCCCGGCTGGATCGGCGCTCCGGTGCCGCGATCCGGCCGGCGCCGAGAGGGGGACCGCCGCGTCCCCCGTCGGCAGTCGCGCCATCCACTAGGAGCGGGCGCGGCGCGTTCGCAGCGCGTGCGCCAGGCCGCCGCCGAGCACGATCGCGAGGCCGCCAGCCACCGCGGCGGGCCACGCGTCCTGCCCGGCCGGCACGCCCTCGAGGCGCAGGCTCACCTCGCCGCCGCGCGGCACGGGGCCGCCGGACCACCGCTGGTAGCGGTGCCCCGCCTCGGTCACGGTGCCCACGAAGCGCAGGCCGTCTCCGGCCACACGGACCCCCGCATCCGCGACGAGCACCTCCACGTCGCCGGCGCCGTCCGGCAACCGCCAGGGCACGCGGGCCGCCGCGCGGGCCTCGAGGGCGTAGGCGTACGCCACCTGGGTGACCCCGGGCAGCAGCGGGAGCACATCCGTGATGCGGCCGTCCGCGACGCGCGGATCCCGCCAGCCGGCCAGCGGGCTCACCGCCTCGGCCCCGCGCGGCAGCGGGACGGTGAGCGGATCCCGCTCGCCCGCGGGAACCGCCCGGTCCGTCGCGTTCTCGTACCGCTGGATGGTGCTCACGCGGATGCCCCCGCGCGCGACGTCGATCACGCCGAAGACGAGCGCCAGGCGCGCAGCCGAGCGATCGGGAGCGGGCTCGTACACCGTGAGGTCCACGGAGCGCGCCGGCGCCTCCGGGGTGAGCACGATTTGGCCGCTCTCGTACGGGACGCCCCGGTACTCCGTCGCGAGCAGGAAGACGCGGATGCCGCCGACGGGGAGCCCGGTGAATGCGAACCGGCCCCGCGCATCGGTCACGGCGCGCCGCTCCGCGGACGAGCCGCGCTCGACGATCTCGAGCCGCACCACGCGTCCCGGCAGCGCGTGGGCGGGAGCCGTGCGGTCGATCACGCGGCCGGCGATCTCCCCCCGGGCGCTTGGGGCGGGGCGGCCGAGCGCGTGGGCCGGGGCGGGGCGCGCGGCGAGGCCGGCCGCGAGGGCGAGGCCGAGCAGGGCGGCCGCGCCCGTGGCGCGGGGCAGGCTACGGCCGCGGCCCCGATCCAGAGGCCCGGGGTCCGAGCGGCCCAGCGCGCGACGCTTCGCCTCCATCGCCGTCTCCCGACGTCGTGATACGTGCGATCTCGGGGCCCGGGCCCTCCCAGCATCGGAGCCGGTCCGTGGGGCGGACTGGCGCATGCTCTCCGGCGTCCGAGGGCTCACACCGGCCGCGTTCCTCCCCGACGGTGCGCGACGCGGCGCTAGCGGGCATCGAGCCGGCGCAGCACCGCGAGCGCCCGGGCCCGGTACCGCGCGGCGAGCACCGCGTAGTCCGCGTCGCTCAGCTTGCCGGTGGCCCGGTCGAGCTCGAGGTCACGCAGCGAGCGGGAGATGCTGTCGCGCTCCCGCAGGAGACCCTCGCGCTCGGTCTCCTCCTCCGCGGCCACAGCGGGCCGGCGCAGCGGCGCCAGGACCCACAGCGCGGCGGCCGCGGCCAGGACGACCATGAGGGCCGCGCTCACAGCCCGCCCGGGCTCCAGGCGCCGCCAGCGCTGACCCCGGGCGCGGGCACCGCGACCTGGGGCGCCGCCCGACGCTCGGGCAGCATCGCGATCACGGCGCCCGCGGTGAGCACGAGGCCTCCGGCCCAGATCCACATCATCATCGGGTTCACGAGCAGGCGCAGCGTGGCGCGGCCGTCGGCGGTCCACCCGGCGAGGATCACGTACAGGTCGTCCCGCGGCGTGCTGCGCAGCGCCACGTCGGTCGTCGCGTCCTGGCTCCGGAGGAACAGGTTGCGGCGGGCCTCGAAGGCGCCGAGGTCGCGGGTGCCCGCGAACACGCGCAGGCGCCCGATGATCGACAGCGCGCCGCCCCGGGTCTCCTGCGCGAGGCCATCGAACCGCACCCGGTACTCGCCGATCGCCGCGTCCTGCCCGGGCGCGAGCGTCGCGAGGCGCTGGGTCGCGAACGCCGACGACCCGATGATCCCGCAGGCGAGCAGCAGCATGCCGAGGTGGACGATGTACCCGCCGTACCGCCGGCGGTTGCGCAGCACGAGCGCCCCGAGCGCCCACACCGCGCTCTCGCCCCGGTGCGCCCGCCGTACCCGGACGCCGCGGGCGAACTCCAGCGCGATGGTCGCCGCGACGAACGCACAGAGCGCAAACGCCAGCGCCGCGCCCGCCGGCCGTACGCCCGCGCCCAGCAGGCCCGCCCCCGCCAGCACGCCCGCGGCGCCCGGCGCGAGAAACTGCCGGTGCAGGTGGTCGAGGGAGGCGCGCCGCCAGGCGAGGAGCGGCCCCACGCCCATGAGCAGCAGGATCCCGAGGGCGAGCGGGACGACCACATGGTCGAAGAACGGCGGCCCCACGTTGATCGCCCGTCCCCCCAGGGCCTCGGAGACCACCGGGAACACGGTGCCCAGGAAGACCGCGAACGCGGCGGCGAGGAAGAGGACGTTGTTGAGGACGAACGCGCTCTCGCGCGAGAGCGCCGCGTCCAGCTCGTGGCGGCTGCGGAGCCGGTCCCAGCGCCAGGCGGCGAGGCCGAACCCGACGAGCAGCGCCAGCGCGAGGAACGTAAGGAAGTAGGCGCCGAGCGGCGACTGGGTAAAGGAGTGGATGCTGCTGAGCACGCCGCTGCGCGTGAGAAACGTCCCGAAGATCGAGAGGCCAAAGGCGAGGATCACCAGCACGACGTTCCACCGCGTCAGCATCTCGCGGCGCTCCTGGATCATCACGGAGTGGATGAACGCCGTCGCGACGAGCCACGGCATGAGGGCCGCGTTCTCCACCGGATCCCACGCCCAGTACCCGCCCCACCCCAGCACGACGTAGGACCACTTCGCGCCGAACCAGAGGCCCATGCTGAGGCAGTACCACGCCCACAGCAGCCACCGGCGCGCGACGAGGACGCCGGCGTCGTCGTGCCCGCCACTGGCGAGCGCGGCGCAGACGATGGCGAACGGCACCGTGAGCCCCACGTAGCCCAGATACAGCGTCGGCGGGTGGATCGCCATCCAGGGGTTGAGGAGCAGAGGGTTCATCCCGCGGCCATCGGAGGGGGGGAACGGGGACGTCGCAAACGGGGAGGCCACGGTGGTGAGCAGCAGCAGGAAGAAGCTGGAGGTGCCCGCACACACCGCCGCGACCCCCGGTACGAGCGCCGGCCGCTGGCGGCGCACCGTCCGCAGCGCCGCGAGCGTGTAGCCGCTGAGGACGAGCGCCCACAGGAGCAACGAGCCCTCCATGCCGCCCCAGAACGCCGTCAGATCGTAGAGGAGCGGCTGCGCGTTGCTCACGTGGGCGGCGACGTAGCGCAGGGTGTAGTCCCGCGTGCCGAGCGCGACCAGCAGCACCGCGGCGGCCACGCCTTCCAGCGCCGCGGCCGCCCCCAGCGCGCGCCCGGCGCTCGCGGCGATCTCCGCGCGCCGCGTCCGTCCCGCAAGCATGCCCGCCACGAGCGCGTACAGCGCAAGCGCAAGCGCCGCCAGCAGCGCGAACCGACCCAGGTCAGCCATGCCCACCGTCTCCGGCCACGCCGCCGCCCGCCCTCCCGTGGGGCTGACGGAGCGACGGAGGGTTCGAGATCACCGCGAGGAGGCCGGATCGGCCGGCGTGTACTTCGTCGGGCACTTCGCGAGGAGCGTCGTGGCATCGAACGTCCCGTCCCGCCCCAGCGTCCCCTCGACGACGACCTGGCGCCCCTCGCTGAAGATGTCCGGGACCACGCCGGCATACGCCACCGGGAGCGTGTGCACGCCGTCGGTGACCGCGAAGCGGAGGTGCCGGTGGGATGCGTCCCAGCGCACCGACCCCGGCGCCACCGTCCCGCCGAGCCGGACGCGCGCCGGCAGCGCTCCCGCGCGCTGCTCGAGCTCGCCCACGGTCACCCAGTACGTGGCCCCCTGCTGGATGCCGCCGTAGACGAGATACGCGAGCGCGACGACGATCGCGGCCGCCCCGCAGACGAAGACAAGCGTGTGCCGGCGCTGCCCGACCCGCCCGGGGTGTACGGCGCTCATCCACCGGCCCCGGTGGTCCTCGAGATCGTCACCGCCGGGCCGGCAGGAGCCTCCCCCGGCGGCGTGCCGCCGGGCGCGTGGACGGCGCCGGAGCGCTCGAGGAGCTCCGAGACCTGCCGCTCGAGCGCCTGGCTGCGGCGCAGCAGCGAGTACAGGTACGCGAACAACCCGAGCCAGACGAGCGCGAACGCCCAGAACAGGTACGTCATCGCTCTACGCGGCCGCGTCCTCCAGCGCCTGCACCCGGACCTCGAGCAGCCCGAGCCGGATCCGGGTCCTCACCAGCGCGACGTACACGAGGCTCCAGGCGACGAGGCCGGCCAGTAGGGCCCATGCCATCGAGGGCGCGAGCCCGATGCTGTGCGAGGTGAAGATCACCGGGGACAGGGCGCGCAGGTAGCGCGCCGACAGCCACACCAGCGGCACGTCCACGAAGCCCGCGATCGCAAACACCGCCGCGAACCGCGCCTGTCGGGCGTCGTCGCCCGCCGCGGCCCGCAGGACGAGGTAGCCCACGTAGATGAACCAGAGGATGAGGTAGGTCACGAGCTGCGGATCCCACGTCCACCACGTCCCCCACACGGGACGCGCCCACAGGGACCCGGTCACGATCACGAGCGTCGCGAAGAGGACCCCGATCTCGGCGGCGGACGCGCTCACCACGTCCCACTCGCGCCGTCCCGTCGCGAGGTAGCGGATCCCTCCCCACGCCGCGTGCCCAAACGCGACGAACCCGACCCACGCGAGCGGCAGGTGCACGTAGAAGATGCGCTGGATGTCGCCCATGACGCGCTCGGTCTGCGCGTAGACGAACGCGCCGTACAGGGCGAGGAGCATGGCGACAAGGAGCGCCCCGGCCAGGGGGCCATCCGGAGATCGGCGCACGTTCACGCTCCTGGTGCGCGAGGCACATGAAGTCACGACGATGATAACAAACCCCCCCGGTGCTTTCAACGAAGCGCGCCGGCGGGCTCACGACCCCACCCCTGATCCCGGCGCCGGCGGATCTCGCCCGATCGTCTGCGCGGCCCGGCTGCGCCGGCGGGCGCGCCGCGGGTTCGTTACACGCGCCTTCGCCTACTCCTCCACCACGTGCGCGAACAGCCACACGCCGAGCGCGGCAAACACGACGTCGTAGGCGGCCAGCATCTTGAGCGGACCGGCGAGGGCCGCGACGCCCGCGCCTTCGAGGGCGCGGGCGATCGCCGCGACCGAGACGATGATGACCGGCAGCGCGAGCGGCAGCAGCAGGATCGGCAGCAGCACCTCGCGCAGGCGGGTCGTCACCGTCATCGCCCCGAGGAGGGTGCCCGTCGCGGTGAACCCGACCGCGCCCAGCGCGAGGGGCAGCGCCAGCACCGACGCGCGCCGGCCGATCCCCGGGTCGATGAGCGCTGTGGAGGCGAGGAGCACCGCGGCCTCGAGCACCAGGACGAGGATGAGGTTGCTCGCCCACTTCGCCACGAACAGCGCGCTGCGGCTGACGGGCGTGAGGAGGAGTCCCTGGAGGGCCTCGCGCTCGTGGTCGAGGGCGTGCGCGCGCGCCAGCCCGAGCGTCGCGGCGAACGCCACCGTGACCCACAGCGCGGCCGGCGTGATGCCGGACGCCGCGGGCGGCGTCGAACGGGCGGCGAGGCCAAGGATGACCAGGGACAGGAACGCGACGAGGCTCATCGAGGTCACGAGCTCGCGGGTGCGCAGCTCGATCGAGAGGTCCTTCCAGACGAGGGCGATGATCGGATTCATCGCCCGGGCCCCCGATCGGCCGCCCCGCCCGCGCGGGACGCGGGTGTCACGGCGCCCGGTCCCGCGGCGACGGTCCACCCGTACCATGCCTGCACCGCGTCCGCGTCCATCCCGGCAAGCGGCTGCGCCTCGCCCAGGCGCCCGCCGGCCAGCACGTGCGCGCGGTCCGCGACGCGGACGGCCTCGGCCGCGCTGTGGGTCGCCATGACGACCGCGCCGCCCCCGGCGCGGAACTCGGCCAGGAAGCCCGCCAGGCGCTGCGCCGCCTCGGGATCGAGCCCGGTGAGCGCCTCATCGAGGAGCAGCACGCGGGGCCGATGCACGAGCGCCCGGGCGAGCGCCGCGCGCTGCTGCATCCCGCGCGAGAGCCTGCGGACCGGCTCGTGCCGGCGCCCGATCCCGAGCAGGTCGCATACCGCCTCGACGCGGGCGCGGGCGTCCGGCAGGCCGTACAGGGAGGCAAACAGCCGCAGGTTCTCGGCCACGCTCAGCCCTCCGTACAGCATCGGCTCGTGGCCGACGAAGCCGACGTTGCGGCGCGCGGCGGGAACGGTCCACGGGTCGTCTCCGCAGATCCACACCCGCCCGCGCTGTGGACGCAGCAGGGCGGCGAGCACGCGGAGCAGCGTCGACTTGCCGGCGCCGTTGGGGCCCAGGATCGCGATCCCGGACCCCGGGGGCGCCTCCAGGCGGGCACCGCGGAGCACGCGCGCCCGGCCGAACGCCCGCCAGACGTCTTCGGCGACGACGGAGGCCCCTCGCGCCCCGCCCTCGCCGTCGGGATCGTGGGCGCCCGTGGGGACGGGCCAGCGGTCCATCGGGCCTCCCGGCGTCCGGCTGCGCCCTCTGTCCACCGGGGGCGTCAGCCGCCACGCGGCGCGGTGCCGTCCCCCGGCGCGGCGGCGAGCGCGGCGACCGCGGGCGGGTCGAACAGGAAGAACGGATACTCGCGGTACCGGACGACGTCCTCCACGTCCTTCTGACCCCGGAGAGCCGCCAGGGTGGTCTCGATGCGCGCGATCTCCGGCGCGAGCGGCGCGGCGAGCTCACGGTTGATCTCGCGGATCCGCCGCGCGGCCGCGCGGCGTGCCGGCCCGGGCCGCATCCCGTCGAGCTCCCGGATGAGCGCCCACTTCTCGCCGACGAGGCGCCGCTGTGCCTCGGAGAGGTCGGTGAGGTGCCGGTCGGGGTTGTGGCGCAATTCCATGAGTCGCTGCTCGAGCGCGGGCCGCTCGCCGGCCGCGCGGGCCTCCTCGGGCAGCGCGAGGTGCAGGGTGGCGGTCGTGACCAGGTACGGCGCCGGTCGACACCCGAACACCCCCTCGGAGATCGCGTCGGTCACCCGATCGTACCGCCCGCCCCCCACGCCGTGGATGAAGAGGTCGCCCAGGCACAGGCGGGCAAACAGGGTGAGCGCCATCGCCTTCGGGCGCAGCGACACGCCCGCCTGGGCGAGCGCCCCGGCGCCCGCCGCTCCGGCCGGGACGGTCGCGAGCGGTTCGGCCTGAGACGCGAGGACGAGCCGGTCATCCTCGCGCGCCACGAACAGCTCGGTCCGTCGGGCGCCGCGCAGGACCCAGAACGGCGCCTCGATGCGACCGCAGCCCTGGGAGAGGTTGGGAAACGGGTTCGCCGCCGAGCGGACCCGGTGCGCCCGCCGGTACGCCTCCAGGCTCGCGTTGTACACGCGCAGCGTCTCGTCCGGTGACCGGAGGAGGTGGAGGGCGAACTCCCGGAACTCCGGGGTGTCGGCGAGCGCCGACACCGGCAGCTCGAGGTAGCGGGGGGCGCCGGCGCGCGCCTCGTAGGCACGGCGCAGGCGGCCGAGGAACTCCCCGAGCGTGCGCGCTCCCCGCCGCGCGACCGGCTCCCCGGAGGCGAACGCCTCGAGGCAGCGCGCGGGGCCGGGCGACGATAGGGACGCGAGGTGGTCCCGCAGCCGGTCGGTCCACGCCGCCCAGGCCTCGGGCGCCGGGAGCGACGCGGCCTCGAGCGGCACGTCTTCCGGGAGATCGAGCAGGGTCTCCCGGACGCGGTCGAGCCGCGTGCGGCCGGTGGGCACGTCGGCGCCCACGGGGCCGGGCGCGTCCGTATCGACGATGAGGTGGAGGCCCGTCGCGCCGTGCGCGGCGCAGAGGCGCGTGAGGAGGAAGTACTTGACCCACACGCCCGGGTGGAAGAACACCGGCTGGTGGCCCATCACGATGAGCGGGCGGTCGGGGGACGGCGGCTCCGCGCCGGTGTACCGCGCCGCGAGCGCGAGCGCACGCTGCCGCGCGCGCCGCCGGAACGCGGCGAGCGGCGTGCCGAGCACGTCGGCGTCCTCCCACGTCTCGCGTCGGGCGGCCGCCAGGAGGTCGGGGATGCACGCGGGGGGAGGGACGATCAGGACCTCCCCGGAGCGCTCCGGGACCGTGTACGCCGCCTCCCGCGGCGGCGACTCACACCTCATCGGGCGCTCCCGCCGGATGCGCTCACACCAGCTCCCCGATGCCGCGGAGCCCGATCGCCTCCCGGCTGGCGAACGGCTCCCCGTAGGGACGCCGGATGCGCGAGCCCCAGTACTGGCCGACCGTCCGGATCGTGTCCAGGATCCCGAGGTTGCCGCGCGTCTCGTTGAACTGGGAGCGGTAGCAGGCCACCGCCTCGATCTTGCGCTCCATCTGCTCGCTCACGTCGAGCACGAACGACGGCTCGACGTGCAGCCGGTAGTGCGTACAGAAGAAGTGCAGGATCCGGGCCGGATAGTGGGGCTCGCCTCGCATCTCGGTCTTGGTCAGCTTGGCGTAGAACCGGGCGGCCTCGGCGAGGTGGGACGCGGCGACGTGGTCCGGGTGCGCGTCCACCCAGTACGGGACGAACAGCAGATCCGGCCGGACCTCGCGGATCACCTCCGCGACCGCCACCCGGTTCTCCACGGTGTCCTCGAGGTAGCGATTGGGCAGCGGCAGCGTGATGCGGCGCGCGACGCCCAGGATCCGCGCCGCGGCCTCGCCCTCCTCCCGTCGGCGCTCGGGCGAGCCCATCGGCGTCGGCTCGCCGTTCGTGAGGTCCAGGATCGCGACCCGGTGGCCCTGCTGCACGAGCCGGACGATCGCGCCGCCCATCCCGATCTCCACGTCGTCGGGGTGGGCTCCGATCACCAGGACCGTGCGCTCCTCAGCCATCGTGCGGATGGGAGACGGCGAGGTTCCGCCAGCGGCTCGCCTCGCGGTCGATGACCGAGAGGTAGTACGTGCGCCGTGCCTCCGGGTCGTCCAGCCCTCCCCAGAACCGGCGGCCCGGGTTCTTGTAGATGCGGGGGACCGGCACCTCGGTGACGCTCAGCCCGAGCCGCGCCGCCTGGAGCCACACCTGCAGGGGCAGCCCGTAGCTGCGCTCGGTCAGCCGCATCCGGGCGAGCCCGGAGACCTGGTACGCCTTGAACCCGCACCACGCGTCGGTCAGGTGGTACCCGGTCAGCGCGTTGACGATCCGGGTGATCTCCGCGTTGATCCGCTGCCGGTCCGGGGGCGCCGGGTCCTGGACCCCAGGCGCATCCGGGTGGTAGCGGCTGCCCGAGACGATGTCCCACCGCGGGATCTCCCGCAGGAATCGCGGGATGAGGCGCGGCTCGTGCTGCAGGTCGCAATCGATCGTGACGGCCACATCGAACCCGCCGTCCACCGCGTAGCGGAAGCCATCGATCAGCGACTGCCCGTACCCCTCGTTCTGGGGGTGCGTGATCACGTCGATCCCGCGGAGATCCCGCAAGATCGCGGCGGACCGGTCGGTGGATCCATCGTTGACGACCACGATGCGCGCATCGGTGTGGCGCTGCACCTCCTCCACCACCTGCGCGAGCGTCTCCTCCTCGTTGTAGAGCGGCATCACGACGACCGCCCGCATGCGCGTCTCCTTCCGGCCCGGCGCGCCTCTCGGCGAGCCACTCCTCGGGAGAACGTCCGCAGGCGCCCCTGTATGCCCGCCGCTCACGCCGCGAGGGCGGCCGCCGCCGCGTCGCAGGTGCGGCGCAGATCCTCCTCGGTGTGCGCGAGCGAGACGAACCACGCCTCGAACTGCGACGGCGGCACCAGGATCCCCCGCTCGCGCAGCGCGTGGAAGAACCGCGCGTAGCGCGCCACATCGGCCCGCCGCGCGCTCTCCGCGTCCACGACGGGCTCCGCCGTGAAGAACGGCGTGAGCATCGAGCCCGCGCGGTTGACGACCAGGGCCGTCCCGGCCCGGCGCGCCGCGTCCCGCAGGCCATCCGCAAGCGCCCCTCCGAGCTCGTCGAGCCGGCGGTACGCCGCGTCGTCGAGGAGCGCAAGCGTCTCCAGGCCGGCGCGCATCGCGACCGGGTTGCCGGAGAGCGTCCCGGCCTGGTAGACGGGCCCGAGCGGGGCCACCTGACCCATCAGGTCGCGCCGGCCGCCGTACGCTCCGACGGGAAAGCCGCCGCCGATCACCTTGCCGAGGCACGTGAGCTGGGGCCGGATCCCGTAGAGCGCCTGCGCGCCCCCGCGCGCGACCCGGAACCCCGTGATCACCTCGTCGAAGATCACGAGCGCGCCCGCGCGCTCGCACAGCCCGCAGATCCCCTCAAGGAAACCGGGGCGCGGCAGCACGACGCCCATGTTGCCGGGGATCGGCTCGACGATCACCGCCGCGATCTCCTCCCCCCGCTGGCGGAAGAGCCCCTCCGCCGCGTCCAGGTCGTTGAAGGGCAGCGTGAACGTGAGCGTTGCGACCTCGGGCGGGACGCCGGCGCTCGCCGGCACGCCTGAGGCCCACGGCCCGCCGCTGCGGGCCGCGACATCGAGCGTCATCACCCCGGATCCCGCCCGCACGAGCAGCGCATCGGCGTGCCCGTGGTAGCACCCGTCGAACTTCACGATCGCGCGCCGTCCGGTCGCCGCCCGCGCCACGCGCAGCGCGCTCATCGCCGCTTCGGTGCCGGAGCTGACGAGGCGGACCATCTCGATCGAAGGGACGCTGGCGACGATCGTGCGCGCGAGCGCGACCTCGAGCGGCGTGGGCGCCCCGAAGCTGCTGCCGCGCGCGGCGGTCTCCGTGACCCCGCGCACGACCGCCGGGTGCGCGTGGCCCGCGATCAGCGGGCCCCACGAGCCGACGTAGTCGAGGTACGCGCGGCCGTCGACGTCCCAGACCTGCGCGCCCGCCCCGCGCACCAGAAACGGCGGGGTGCCGCCGACCGCGCGGTAGGCGCGGACCGGGCTGCTGACCCCGCCCGGCATCAGCCGGCACGCCTCCGCGTACAGCGCCTCGGAGCTGCCCGGCGACAGGCTCACGGAACCGCCTCGGCGCGGGCTAGCCGCGGCGGAGCCGCGCGGCCGCCTCTCCCGCGAAGTACGTGAAGACGAGATCCGCGCCCGCGCGGCGGATCGCCAGGAGCACCTCCAGCATCGCCCGCTCCTCGTCGAGCCACCCGCGCGCGGCCGCCGCGCGCAGCATCGCGTACTCCCCGCTCACGTGATAGGCGGCGGTCGGCACGCCGAACGTGGCCTTGACACGCGCGAGCACGTCGAGGTACGGGAGCGCGGGCTTGACCATCACGATGTCCGCGCCCTCCGCGATATCGAGCTGCACCTCGCGCAGCGCCTCGTCGGTGTTCCCCGGATCCATCTGGTAGCCGCGTCGGTCGCCGAAGCGCGGCGCCGACTCCGCGGCGTGCCGGAACGGCTCGAAGAACGCGGACGCGTACTTCGCCGCATACGCCAGGATCGCCACGTCGTGGAAGCCGCCCTCGTCGAGCGCCTCCCGGATCGCGGCCACCTGGCCGTCCATCATCCCGGAGGGGGCCACCAGGTCCGCGCCGGCCTGCGCGTACGACACCGCGATCCGCCGATACGCCTCCAGCGTCGCGTCGTTGTCCACCGCTTCGCCCCGCAGCACGCCGCAGTGCCCGTGCGCGGTGTACTCGCAGAGGCAGAGGTCCGCGATCAGCGCGAGCCGGTCGCCCACCTCCGCCCGCACCACCCGCAGCGCCTGCTGCACGATGCCCTCGGGGTCCCAGGCGGCCGACCCGGCCTGGTCCTTGCGGGCGGGGATGCCGAAGAACATCACGGCCGGCACCCCGAGCTCCGCGAGGCGGCTGCACTCGTCGACGAGGCTGCCGAGCGTGTGCTGATGCTGGCCGGGCAGGACGTCCAGGGGGACGGGCCGCGCGAGGCCTTCCTTCACGAACAGCGGCGCGGCGAGGTGGGAGGGCGCGAGCGTGGTCTCGCGCACCATCTCGCGCAGCCGGTCGGTGCGGCGCAGGCGCCGCATCCGGCGCCGGGGAAAGGAGGACACCCCCGCGCCTTCGCCCGCGGCCGGCCCTCCGAGCGCGGCGGATCGTACCTCGCCCCTCGTCCTCATCCTGTTGCCTCCTCGCCTCGACCCGACGGCCGCCGGCCCCACGTCCGCTGCGCGCGGCGCTCCGGGAGCGCCGCGCGCAGCGCGGCGACCAGTCCCGGGATCGTGTAGGTCTCCGCCACCGCGCCCGGGTGCAGACCCTGCTCGCGCACGGTCCCGGCGGTCACTGGGCCGATGCACGCGACGAGCACCCGGCGGAGCGCCGGCCGGGCGGTGGGGCCGAGCAGCGCGACGAAGTGGCGCACCGTCGACGAACTCGTGAACGTCACCGCGTCCACCTCTCCCCGCTCGAGCAGGCGCCGCACCTCGGGGGGCGGGCCCTGTTCGGGCTCCGTGCGATACACGGGCACGACGTCCACGCTGGCGCCGAGCGCGCGCAGGCCGTCGGGGAGCACGCTACGCGCGTCCGCGGCGCGGGGGACTAGCACGCGCCGGCCGCGCAGATCCTCGCCCGCGAACGCGGCCACGAGCGCCTCCGCCCGAAACTCGGACGGGGCCAACGCCACCGCGAGCCCGCGCGCGGCCAGCGCCTCCGCCGTCCCCGGGCCGATCGCGGCGATGCGAGCCAGGCCGAGCGGCCCGGCGGCCGCGTCCCCCGCGACCGCATGCACGCGGTCCAGGAACGCCGCGACGCCGTTCCGGCTGGTGAAGACGATCCACTCGTACGCGCCGAGGCGCCGGATCGCCCGGTCGGCCGGCCCGAAGTCCGCGGGCGGGCTCACCCGGATCACCGGAAACTCGATCACCTCGGCGCCTTCGGCCTCCAGGAGGCGGCGCAGATCCCCGGCCTGCGCGCGGGCGCGCGTCACGACGATCCGGCATCCCGCGAGGGGCCGCGGGTCCTCGGCCGTCACGACGCCTCCGGCCGCAGCGCGGGGAGCGCCGGCGGGCGCGCGGCCTGCCAGCCCCGCGGGCCCTCGGGCGCCGGGGAGCGGCGATCGCCGGGGTGGGATCCGGCCTCGCCCCCGGCGGGATCCTCGAGCAGGTGGCGGGCCCGCGCCACGAGCGCGTCGGCCAGGGCCATGCCGAGCCAGGCGGCGCCGCCGACCGGCCCACCGCCGCGGTGGCGGACCACGACGCTGCCGTCCTCCCGGGCCACGAGGCCTTCGAGCATCACGCGGCCTCCCGCGACCGTGGCGAGCGCGGCCGCCGGGGCGCGGCAGCCGCTGCCGAGGCGGGCGAGGAACGCGCGCTCCGCGGTCACCGCCTCCCGCGTGGCGGCGTCGTCCAGCGAGCGGAGCAGGGCGACGAGGTCGTGGTCCGCCCGGCGCGCCTCCACCGCCAGGGCCCCCTGGGCCGGCGCCGGCAGCAGGACCTCCGGCGACAGCCACTCCGTCACGCGGTCCTCCCACCCCATGCGGAGCAGGCCGGCGCCGGCGAGGCATAGCGCGTCGAACCCGCCGCGCTCCAGCTTGCCGAGCCGGGTGTCGATGTTCCCACGGACGGGGACCGTGACCACGTCGGGACGGTGGTGGCGGAGCTGCGCGCTGCGGCGGAGGCTGCTCGTCGCGATCCGCGCGCCCGGCGGCAGGCACGCCAGGCGCAGGCCTCCGCGCGCCACGAGGACATCCCGCGGATCGGCCCGCGGGGGGATCGCGGCCAGGCAGAGGTCCGGGTGGATCGCGGTGGGAAGGTCCTTGGCGCTGTGCACGGCGACGTCGCACCGCCCATCGAGCAGCGCCGCCTCCAGCTCCTTGGCGAAGAATCCGACGCCCTCGAGCCGCTCGAGCGGGACGTCGGGCGCCCGGTCGCCCGCCGTGTGCACGACGACGATCTGGACGTCGAGGTCCGGCGCGATCCTGCGGAGCGATTCCCGGACCGTCTCGGCCTGACGCAGGCTCAGGCGGCTCCCTCTCGACCCGAGGCGCAGGGGCGGGCGGGTCATGGACCGCCCGCGCGCCCGGCCCGCTCGGCGGCGGGGGCCGCACGCCCCGCCGCGTCGGCCAGCAGCGAGATCGGCCGGTGCAGGATCTTGCGCGCGACGCGCCGCAGCACCGCGCGCACGACGTCCTCCTCCGCGGGTCCGAGCGCCAGCCGCGAGCGGGCCCGCGCCCACTCCTGTTCGACGATCGCCTCGGCCTCGGCGCACGCCGCGGCGATCGCACCCGCCGCGCTCCGGGCGGCGCGGGCGCGCAGGAACGCCGCCACCTCCGCCTCGACGAGGCGCTCCGCCCTCTCGGCGAGCGGGGACCCGCTGAGCGCCGAGCCGGCGCCTTGCAGGTCGTCGATATCGTAGAGGTGCACCCCGGCCAGCTCGCGGCTCCGGGGATCGACGTTGCGCGGCACCGCGATGTCGACGACGAGCAGGGGTGACCGGCGGCCACCGATCGCGGCCGCGATCTGGTCTGCGCCCAGGATGACGCGGGGCGACGCCGCGCTCGCGATCACGATATCGGCGCGGCGCACCTCGTCCTCGAGCCGGTCGAAGCATCCGACCGCGCCGCCCGCCTCCGCGGCCAGCAGCCGCGCCGCCTCGGGGGTCCGGTTTGCGATCACGACGTGGTCGCAGCCGGCGCGGGCGAGCGCCCGCACGATCGCTTCGGCCATCTGACCCGCGCCGATCACGAGCACGCGCCGGCCGGCCAGCGCGCCGAGCACCCGGCGGGCGTGCGTCACCGCCGCGCGCGGCACGGAGTCCGCCGCCCGACCGATCCCGGACTCCCGGCGGACCCGTCGGCCGGCCTCGAGCGCGGCCCGGAGCAGCGCGTCGAGGTGCGTCCCAGCCGTTCCGGCGGCCCGGGCCGCCGCGAACGCGGCGCGCACCTGCCCCAGGATCTGCGCCTCGCCGATCAGCATCGAATCGAGCCCGCTCGTCACCCGGAAGAGGTGGCGCACCGCGTCCGCCCCGTACCGCACCCGCACCGCCGCGCGGCTGGAGGCGTCGCCTTCCGCGAGGAAGAACGCCGAGGCCGACGCCGCCGCCTCCTCCGGGTGCGGGGCGGCGAGGTACCACTCGACCCGGTTGCACGTGCTGAGCAGCATCGCCTCGCCGCCCGCCCGCGCGCGGGCCGCGGCGAGGACCTCGGGCATCCGGGAGGACGCGACGGCGAACCGCTCCCGCAGCCCCACCGGCGCGGTGTGATGGCTCACGCCCACGGCGACGTAGTCGCAACGGTCAACGTTCATGGCGATTCGCGGCGCCTCGCTCTCTCTCGAAGAGGAGATCCGCGGGGATTCCTTGAGTCGGTCTGCCGCTCCCCGGCGCACGGCGCGGCGCGAAGCGGCGCGCGCGGTGGGTCAACGCGGGCGCCCCTGCTCGTAGGCCTCCATCATCGCCTGGAGCACCTCGCCCAGGAACGCGTCGGCGTCGCGCATCGTGCGGACCTGGCCGGAGGCACCGAGGGGAGGTGATGCGAGCGTGTCCGTCACCATCTTCTTGAAGTGCAGGAACACCTCGGTAGACTGCGCCGGCGTCAGCCCCCACCCCGCCACGTCGTGGCCGAGCTCGCCGCCGATCCTGCGGCCTTCGGCCAGGCACCGGCCCCGGTCCGCGGCCTCCCCGAGGTACGCGGTCAGGACCTGCATGAGCTGCGTGCACCGGATGCGGGCTCGGCCGAGGGCGTCCTCGCCCACCCGCGCGTACCAGGGCCGGGACGCGATCCACTCGCGAGGAGACGCACGGGCCCCAGCGTCGCCGGGACCGCCGGACGCGGGCGGCACCCCGCCGAGCAGCGCCCAGAGGTCGGCGGCCGCAAACCTCCGGTGTCCGCCCGGGGTCCGGAACACGCGGACCTTGCCGGCATCGGCCCAGCCGCGGAGGGTCGTGGCGTCCACCCCGAGCAGCCGCGCAGCCTCCCCGAGGGACAGCCACTGCCCCTCTGCTCTCCCGGCGACCATTGACCCTACCACAAATCTATGAAATTCTAGGCGAACATTCGGAATCCTGCCGCCCCGCGCCTATCGACGACCCGATCCGGAGCGGGCGCGACGGCGCGCCACTGTCTTCCGGGCGCTGCCCTTGCGGGACGCGGCGCCGCGCACAGGCGATTTCTTCGACGCCGCCCGGCCGCGCGGCCGCCGCTGGACCGCCTTGGCCGCCGCCCGGCGCCGGCCGGCGGTCCCGCCCCCGGGACCCCCGGCCGGTCCGCCGCTCGCGCTCATGAACGCGGACTCGTCGTGCCAGGTCCAGTCTCGGGTCACGGTGCAGCGCAGGAGCATCGCTCCCGCCGGCCGCACGGACAGCTCGTGGACCCCGCCGCACGATCGGCATCGGTACTGCCACGTAGCCATACCGTTCCCCCCTCGCCACAAGATTGGGACTGTGCCGGACCTCTGCGTCGGGGAGACCCGGTCCGGTGGGCGCTCCCCTGGTCCTATAGCAACTTCGTGCCGTTGATCTGAAGCTTGAACTCGCACCCGAGCACCTTCGCCGCGCGGCGGCACATCACCATCCGGGGCAGGAAGATCTCGAAGTATTCCATCACCTGGGAGATCGCCGTGTCGATCGTCAACTCCAGCGTGATGGTGTGCGCCTGCTCGTCCACGCGGAGGAACGAGTGCTGCACCGCGAAGTTGACCCGGTCGTGCGCGTCGAACGTGGTCGGGTCCGGGTTGCGAACGCGCGTGCGGTGCACGTCCGACTTGTCCGAGATGATCAGCGCCGCGCACACCTCGCCCACCGGGTCGCCGGTGTCCTCCTCGTGGTTGCCGATCGCGCCCATCACCACGGCCATCTCAAGGGGATCCATGCCGAGCCGGGTGAGGATCCGGCTGGCCAGCAGCGCCCCGGTGTGCTCGTGGTTCACGCGCCCGACTAGGTTGCCGATGTCGTGCAGGTACGCCGCGATCGCGGCGAGCTGCACCGCCCTCTCCGGCCGGCCCAGGCGCCGCAACACGTTCCCGGCGATGCTCGCGACGAGGTTCGCGTGCCGGAACCCGTGCTCCGTGTACCCGATCGCGCCGGTGTACTCGTCGGCCTTGGCGACGTACGCCTCCACCTCGCGGTCGCGCTTGATCTCGTCGAGCGTGAGCGCCCGGCCGGGCAGAGGAGACGTCGCGGGTCCGCCGCGTGGCTCAGCCATGATCCCCGCCCTCCTCTCCCACCGCCGCCCGCCGCCGGCAGCGGAACGTCAGCTGCCGGCGGCGGGCCGGTTCACCACCGCCTGCACCGCGGTCCGGTCGGCCCGCACGCGCACGTTCTGCGCCAGCTCCAGCATGATCTGGTTGTCCTTGATCTCCACGATCACGCCATACAGCCCCCCTCGGGTGAGCACGCGGTCGCCTTTCTTGAGGCGCCGGAGCATCTCCCGGTATCGCCGCTGCTGCACCTGTTGCGGCCGGATGAGGACGAAATAGAAGACGACGAAGATCGCGATCCACAGGAGCAGCGGCGCTGCTTGTTCGGCGGTCACCAGGACCCTCCACGGTCAGCGCGGGTCTCGTGATCCGGCGCAGCGCCCGCGCCGCTCACGCCCACGCTGCCCGCCGCGCGTCGGTCAGCACCGTTCTTCGGGGTCCGGGTGGCCCCTCCCCTGCCGGGCCGCCTCCACGTCACCACGGCGTCGCGTACCGGTCCAGCACCTCGCGGCTCCACGGCTCGAACCGGTCCTCGCAGATCGCCGCGCGCATCTGCGCCTGGAGCCGCGCCATGAAGGTGAGGTTGTGCAGGCTCACGAGCCGGGGACCCAGCATCTCCCCGGCCTTGAACAGGTGCCGCAGGTACGCGCGCGTGTACCCGCGGCACGCCGGGCACGGGCAACCCTCCTCGACCGGCGAGAGGGCGTGCGCGTGGACCGCCTGCCGCAGGTTGATCCGGCCGGACGCGGTGAGCGCGATCCCGGTCCGCCCCGCCCGCGTCGGCAGCACGCAGTCGAACATGTCCACGCCGCGCCGCGTCCCTTCGATCACGCCCGGCGGGACGCCGACGCCCATCAGGTACCGCGGCCGGTCGGCGGGCAGGCGATCGGTCACGACCGCCAAGAGGTCGTAGGTCGTCGCCCGCGGCTCGCCCACGGACAGGCCGCCGATCGCGTACCCGGGAAAGTCGAGCTCCACCATCTCGTCGGCCGCGCGCCGCCGCAGGTCGGGCTCGAACCCGCCCTGGACGATCCCGAACAGCGCCTGCTCCACCCGCCGGTGCGCGGCCCGGGCGCGCCGCGCCCAGAGCGCGGTCCGGCGCAGCGCGTCCGCCGCGGTGTCTCGATCAGACGGGAACCCCAGGCAGACGTCGAGCGGCATGATGAGATCCGCGCCGAGCTGCTCCTGCGCCTCCGTGACGCGCTCGGGCGTCAGGTAGATCTCGCGCCCCTCGATCGGGGAGCGGAACAGCACCCCCTCGTCGCTCACGCTGCGCAGGTGGGCGAGGCTGAAGAGTTGATACCCTCCGCTGTCGGTCAGGATCGGGCCGTCCCAGTGCATGAACCGGTGCAGGCCGCCGCACCGCATGATCAGCTCCGGGCCCGGCCGGAGCAGCAGGTGGAACGTGTTCGCCAGGACGATCTGCGCGCCCGCTGCGCGCACCTCCTCGGGCGTGAGCGCGCGGACGGCCCCGTGTGTGCCGACCGGCATGAACGCGGGCGTCTCGACGGTGCCGTGCGGCGTGTGCAGCAGGCCCGCGCGCGCGCCGGTGTGCCGGTCGACGTGGACGAGCTCGAAGCGGAACATCCCGGTCGAATATAGCACACGCGACGCCGCGGGGGCGGAGCGCCGGCGATCCACGCCCGCGGCTTGAGGTGTCGCGGGCCGTTCAGTAGAATGCAGGTGGCGCGGTGCCCGTAACACGAGTATCGCGACGACGGCAACCGGTCGTGGCGCTGACGCGCGCTGCCTCGGTCCGATAGGGGCCCGGGCCAGTCAGCTTACATCAGGAGGTCGACGATGGCCGACGAAAAGCCCGCCACCCCCGGGGAGGCGCCGAAGCCCCAGCCTTCCGCGGGCGAGATGAGCCGGGAGGAGAAGATCGCGGCCGCCAAGGCCAAAGCCGAGGCGCTCAAGGCCCAGCGGGCGGCGGCCGGTGCCGGGGCCGCGCCGCCGCGGCCGGCGCCCTCCGCCGCGCCGCGCGCCTGGGCCACCTCCGACAACCCCGGCGGCCAGCCGGTGGCGCCGCCCCAGAACCCGAAGATCGAGGCGTTCGGCACGGTCACCCAGAGCGTCGAGCTCCGCTGCGAGAGCACCGAGGACCAGAACATCCGCCGCCTGCTCGGCGGGCTCGGCCTCTACCGCAACCCGCTGCGCGGCGTCTGGCAGCTCGACTATCGGTACTACGCGGAGGCTCGCCGGCGGCTCCAGGAGGCCGGGTACCAGGTCGACGGCAAGGACTACCTCGGCCGGCCGCTGGATCGGTGGGCGCCGGAGACGCGCGGCTGGACCCGCCTCGCGCCGCGTTAGCGCATCACCGCATTCGCCCGGGGACAGAGGGCAGGGGGGCTGGCGAAGCCAGCCCCCCTGCCCCGTCGTAGCTGCGACGGGGCGTCTGCTGCGCTGCTCTAGACGATCAGCATCGCGTCCCCAAAGCTGTAGAACCGATACCCCTCCCGGACCGCGGTCTCGTAGGCGGCCAGGACGCGCTCGCGGCCGGCGAACGCGCTCACGAGCATCAGCAGCGTCGTCCGCGGCAGGTGGAAGTTGGTCACCAGCGCGTCGGTGGCGCGGAACCGAAACCCCGGCGCGATGAACAAATCGGTCCACCCGCTGCCCGGGCGCACACGCCCGTCGGCGCCCGCGACCGACTCGAGCGTGCGGACAACGGTCGTCCCGACCGCCACGATCCGCCCCCCGCGCGAGCGCGCCTCGTTGATCGCGTGCGCGGCCTCCTCGCGCACCTCGTAGACCTCGGCGTCCATCCGGTGGGCGGCGACGTCGTCTGCCGTCACCGCCCGGAACGTGCCGGGGCCGACGTGCAGCGTGATCACCGCGATGCGCGCGCCGCGCCGGCGCACCGCCTCGAGCAGCGCCTCCGTAAAGTGCAGCCCCGCGGTCGGCGCGGCGACGGCTCCGTCGCGCTCCGCGTACACCGTCTGGTACTCTGTGGGATCGTCGAGCCGGCGCGCGATGTAGGGCGGGACCGGCATCTCCCCCACCCGCTCGAGGATCCGCCGCAGGTCGCCCTCGTGCTCGAGGGTGATCGTCCGCGCGCCGGAGGCGGTGCGCGGCCCGGCGATCCCCTCGAGGACCCCGGGCGCGAACACCAGCCGCTCCCCTTCCCGGATCCGGCGCCCCGGCCGCACGAGCGCCTCCCACGTCTCCCCGGAGAGCGGCCGCACGAGCAGGACCTCCACCCTGCCCCCGGTCCCCCGCCGCGCGCGAAGACGCGCCGGCAGCACCCGCGTGTCGTTGAGCACGAGCACGTCGCCCGGCCGCAGGTACTGCGGAAGGTCCCGGAAGATCCGGTGGTCGACACGACCCGTCTCACGCGACAGGACGAGGAGGCGCGCGCTATCCCGGGGACGGGCCGGGGTCTGCGCGATCAGGTGGCGCGGGAGGACGTAGTCGAAGTCCGAGAGCCGCATCGCCGTCCTCGGCGAACCACACGGCGCGCGCTGGGTCGGCGCCGGGGGGCTGCGGCGCCGCGTCCCTCAGTACCGCTGCTCCACCGCGACGCCCGTATAGTAGTATTGCAGAATCTTCTCGAAGGTGTACCCCCGCGCGGCCAGCGCCCGGGCGCCCCACTGGTCCAGGCCGACGCCGTGGCCGGCCCCGCGCCCGGCGAAGCTCACGTCCGCGCCGCTACGGGCGATCGTAAACATCGTGCTCCGGACGACGCCCGCGCCGACGAGGAGCCGGAAGCGGTTGGCGCTGATCTCCTGTGCCGAGCCGTCCTCCCCGCGCAGCCGCACGGTGATGGATCGGCCCCACGGCGTCACGCGACCCGGCTCGATCTGGTCGAGCGCCGGCACGTCGATCCCCCCGCGGCGGAGGGAGGCCTCGATGGACGCGAGCGGCAGGCGCGCGTCCCACGCGAACCCCGGCGCACCGAGCGCATACGGATCCGGGACGCCCCGCAGATACGGGTAGGCCGTGCCCCAGACGCTCTCGCTGTCCTCCGTGTGCCCGCCGGAGTTGGAGTGGTACGCGGCGAAGATCGGCCGGCCTTCGTACGTGACGAGGAGCGCGCGCGTGGCGTCGACCGCCGCGGTCGCCGCAGGGTCCTCCCCGGCCACGCCGAGATACACCTGGTCGTCGGTCGTCGCCGAGAGGTCGTACCCGCCCGCCGCGCCGCGGCCGGACGACGCCAGCCGGTGCACCGCGAGCGTCCTCGCGGCCACCGCCTGTGCCTTCACCGCCTCCGCCGGCCAGCGGGGACTGATCTCGCCCTTGATGACGCCGTAGAGGTACTCCTCGAGCTCCACGTCGTCGATCGCCACGAGCCGCCCGGCGGCGGTGCGCCGGATCTCGATGACGCCGCGATAGGGCCGGCCGTCCACCCGGAGGAACCCCGCCTGCGGCGTGAGGCGGACCACCGGGCCAAAGGTGTTTGCGGAGATCTCGATGCCGTCGGGCGTGGGCGAGGCGATCCAGGCGGTCCCCGGGAGGAGCTCCTGCCCGCCGGACGGCTCGGCCGCGACGACGGGGCCGTCGGCGGCGAGGCGAAGCGACGGCTGCTCGATCGCGATCCCGACACGGATGGCCAGGGGCTCGACGGCCCTGGCGGGCGGCGAGCCGCCCGCCGCCACGCCGGCCAGCGCGACCGCCAGCGCGATCGTCCGCAGCACGCGCCCGAACCGGGCGCCGCGGTCGCCGCCGGGCCCTCCCCGCCCGTGCGCGTCGGCCCCTCGCCGTCTGGTCATGCGGCATCGCCTCTCGGAACGGGTTGTCCTGTGACCGGCGCCGGCGCGGGCGTGGGTCGTCCGCCGCGGGCCGAGGTCTGCCACAGCGATGTGCGCTGTACAAGATACACGGCGCGGGGGCGCGGTCCTGCCTGCGAGAGCGTAGCGGCCCCGGGGTGGTGCGATGCCGAGCGGCCCTTCGCCAGGAAAAGCGCGGTTAACCTCCCTCGGAGCTCCGGGAGGCGATGGGGGTCGGGCCGATGGTCGCCGCGGTTCAGCGCCGGGCGAAGAAGAGGTTGAGCAGCAGCGTGAGCAGCAGGCTCAACAGCAGGCTGCCGACCAGGGGCACATAGAGCACAAAACCCTTGCGCTGGATGTAGATGTCCCCGGGCAGGCGTGGCATCGACCCCATCAGCATCACCAGCCCGCCCATGATGATCAGCAGCACACCGAGCAGGATCAGAAACTTCCCGATCTGCGGCATCGCTCCACGCCTGCGCCGCGCGGTCCTCAGAACAGAGCGCCCTGCCCGCGCGCGCCCCGGTCGGCCGGCGGCCGCGGCACCGCCAGCCCCAGGTGCTCGCACGCCGGGGGAGTCACGCGCCGGCCGGATTGGGTGCGCGTGAGGAACCCGATCTTGAGCAGGTACGGCTCCACCATCTCCACCAGGCTGTCGACCTCTTCGTTGAGGGTCGCCGCGAGCGCGTCGATCCCGACCGGCCCGCCGCCGTAGACCTGGATGATGGTGCGCAACAGCTCGCGATCCTGGGCGTCGAGCCCCAGCGGGTCCACGCCCTCGAACTCCAGCGCCTCGCGCGCGACCTCCAGCGTAATTGTACCGTCCGCGCGCACCTGCGCAAAGTCCCGCACCCGGCGCAGGAGCCGGTTGGCGATCCGCGGCGTGCCCCGCGCCCGGCGCGCGATCTCCGCGGCTCCTTCGTCGGTGATCGCCACGCCCAGGATGGAGGCGGACCGGCGGACGACGAGCGCGAGGTCCTCGACCGGATAGAAGTCGAGGTGGTGCGTGATGCCGAACCGCTCGCGCAGCGGGGAGGACAGCAGCCCGGCGCGCGTGGTGGCGCCCACCAGGGTGAACGGCTTGAGCGTGTAGCGCAGCGTCCGCGCGTGCACGCCCTTCTCGATCACGAAGTTGACGCAGAAGTCCTCCATCGCCGGATAGAGGAACTCCTCGACCGCCCGCGGCAGCCGGTGGATCTCGTCGATGAACAGCACGTCGCCGCGCTCGAGGTTGGTGAGGATCCCCATCAGATCCCCGCCCCGCTCGAGCGCCGGCCCGGACGTCGTCACGATGCTCGTCCCCATCTCGGCGGCGATGACGTTCGCAAACGTCGTCTTCCCGAGCCCGGGCGGGCCGTGCAGGAGCACGTGGTCCAGCGCATCTCCCCGCTCGCGCGCCGCCTGGATGCTGATCCGCAGCCCGCTCACCACCCGCGCCTGGCCGATACATTCGCGGAGCAGCCGCGGCCGGAGGCTGCGGATGAACTGTTCGTCCTCCCCGCCGTCCGCGCCCCGGCGCGCTGCGCCGCCCGCGTCCTGCGCGCTCCCGCGCGTCGGCCGCTTCTCGGGATCGGGCACCGGCCCGACGATCCGCTCGCGCGTCATGCCGGACCTCCTCGCTCCGCGCGGTAGACCTCCTCGAACAGCTCCTCCGCGGACGCGATCGTGGGATTCCGGCGCAGCGCCTCGTCGACCATGCGCCGCGCCTCCGCGGCCCGGTGGCCGAGCTGGCCGGTCAGCACCTCGATGACCTCGTCGCGGAAGTCCATCGCGGTCTCCTCCGCCGCGGCCGGCGCCTCCGTCCGCAGCAGCGCGTACTTCCCCATCTTACCGTGGAGGGTGGCGACGATCTTCTCGGCGGTGCGTCCCCCGATCCCCGGCAGCCGGCGCAGGAACGCGACATCCTTCCGCTCGATCGCATCGGCGACCCGCTCGACCGGATGCACGAGCGCCTTCATCGCCTTCGTCGGGCCGAGCCCGTCCACGGTAATGAACCGCTCGAAGAACTCCCGCTCGACCTCCCGCAGAAACGCGACGAGGAGCGGCCGGGGCTGGTTGGCGGACACATGGTACGACACGTGCAGCTCGACCGTCTCGGCGATCCGCTGCGGGTCGGCGCGCAGGAGGTCCCGCAGGAAGCCCGGCAGGTGCACCTCGTACCCGACCCCGCCACAGTCGAGAACCAGCATCTCCTCGGTGCGGCGCAGGACGCGCCCACGCAGGAACGCGATCATGGGAGGTCCTGCGCCCGGGCCGGGGGCGGGGACGCGCCGCGCCGGAACAGCGCCACGAGCGCGATGGCGAGCGCATCCCCGACGTGCGCCCCCGGCTGCTCGCCGAGGCGCAAGAGGGTGCGCACCGTGCGCTGGATCTGGCGCTTGCCGGCCCGACCGGACGCGACGATCGCCCGCTTGACCGCCGCGGGAGGAATCGACTCCACCGGCACGCCGGCCTGCGCGGCCGCCAGGCAGATGACGCCGCAGACGTGCCCCATGACGATCGCGGTGCGCGGAAACGCCGTGTGGGCAAAGAGGTCCTCGAGCGCCACCGCGGTCGGCCGGCCGTCGGCCAGCACGTCGCGCACGCCCTCGTGCAGCTCCCGCAGCCGCGCCGGAAGCGGGCTGCGGCTGGCGGTGCGGATCACGCCCGCTTCGACCACGGTCATCCGGGAGCGCGACGCCTCGACGAGGCCGTAGCCGGTGAACCGAAGGCCGGGATCGATTCCCAGGATGCGCATGATCACCGCCTCGCGGGCGCGCGGCATTCGAACCTTTGTTCGCCATCGGGGCGGGGATTCCTCCGGGACCACCGGCGCCGATGCGTGGGTGGGCCAGTCGGCGGGTCCCCGTCCCCGGCCCGGATGGTGCGCGGACTGCCTACGGCGCGAGGAACAGCGGCTTGATCCCCCGCATGCGGAGGTAGATCGTCAGCTGGCCGTTGTGGTAGAAGAGGTGCGGGACCTGCCCGGCGACCACGGCGCCTTGCGGCATCTGCGCGCCCCACGGGGTCGTAACGGTGCGTCTCTCCTCGTCCTCGGTCAACCGGCGCAGGTTTGCCAGGAACCGCTCGCCGCTCTGCCGCATCGCGTCGAGCACGTCGCGCTTCGCGCGCACCTGGTCCGGCGCGTAGGCGAGGACCCGCTCCCACGTCGTCTTCCCGATATTCTCCCCGAACAGCACGTTCGAGTTCGCCATGTGCAGCGCGATCTCGCGGAACGACCGGGTTTCGAGGCCGTCGGGCCTGAACTCCATCTCGCCCTCGGGCATCGCCTCGGCGTTTCGCTGCGCGGTGCCCCAGATCATCTGAAACATAGGCGCGAGGGTCTCGCGGATCGCCATCGCCCACCTCCAGGGGAATCGGCTGCCGTGCACGCGGGCGCCGGGTGCTCACCCGACTTGCTGCAGCACCTCGTCCGGGATCTCGAAGTTGGCGTAGACGCGCTGGACGTCGTCGTGGTCCTCGAGCGCGTCCATCAAGCGCAGCACCTGCTGCGCCTCCTTGCCTGCGAGCGGCACCGTGGACTTGGGGACCATCGTGATCTCGGCCGACGCCAGCGCGTACCCGGCCTGCTCCAGCGCGTGGCGCACCCGCGCGAAGTCCTCAGGCGCGGTCGTGATCTCGTAGTCGTCGCTGAGCGTCTTCATGTCCTCGGCCCCGGCCTCGACGGCCGTGGCAAAGACCTGCTCCTCCGGCGCCGCGCTCCGAGCGATGGTGATGAGGCCCTTCTTCTCGAAGAGCCAGCCTACGGAGGCGCCCATGGATCCGCCGGACTTCGTGAAGATGTTGCGGATCTCCGAGGCGGTGCGGTTCCGGTTGTCCGTCTGCACCTGGACCAGCACGGCCACCCCGCCGGGCGCCATCCCCTCGTAGGTGACCTCCTCGTACCGGTCGCCCTCGCCGCCGCCCACGCCGCGGGCGATCGCCCGCTGGATGTTGTCGTTCGGCATGCTGGCCTCGCGCGCGCGGTCGATCGCCGCGCGCAGGCGCACGTTCGCGTTGGGATCGCCCCCGCCTTCCTTGGCCGCGACGATGATCTCCCTGGTCAGCTTGCTGAAGAGCTTGCCGCGCTGCTGGTCGACCTTGGACTTCTTGATCTTGATGTTGTGCCACTTGGAGTGTCCCGACATCTCGGCTCCCCCTTGGACCCCGCCGCGCCGGCCCGGGCGGCACGCGCGGGCGGACGCGATCCTGCTGACGTGGGGCCATCGGATGCGGCCGGGGCAGTGCGGCGCGGTCTTGGGCGCGGCCCCGCGGCCGGCCCGCGGGCTGCCACCACCACTATAATCTGCCGCGCCGGTGACGCGCAACCGGCGCAGCGCGCGCCGCTGCGCCGGGCGACCCCGGGATCGGGGCATCGCGGCTCCCGGCGCCGCAGGTCAGCGGATTGGAACCGTGACCGTGGTCGTGGCGCTGTCCGCGCCGGCCGTTGCGGACGCGGTGATGACGAGGCTGCCCCCGGAGGGCTTGAGCCACGGGTCGACCCGGTACGCAAACGCGCCCGACTGATCGACCCGGATGTAGACGTCGGCGACCTGGACCCGCAGCACGCCACCCTGGCTGAGGACCGTGAGGTGCACCGTCGCGCCCGGCCGGGTCACGCCCTGTACGACCACCGGAGGGGTCACGGCTTCACCCTCCCGTGGCGCGGTGATGGTGAGGGAGAGCGGCCCGGTCGACACCGGAACGGCCGGCGGGGCCTCGGACGGAGCGGGACCGGGCGCAGGGGCCGGAGGGCCGGCTTGTCCGTTCCCCTGCGGTGCCGCCTGGTCCGGCCCGGGCTGCTGCTGGGCGGGTGGGCCGGAGCCCGGCTGGCCGGCGGGAGCGGGCGTGACCGCGGGGCTGGCCAGGGTTTCCGGCTCCGTGCCCCGGACGAACAACTCGGGATGCGCGCCGGCGCAGACCGCCCCGGCCGGGGCGGCCGCGGGGCCGCACACCGTCTGCTCCACGACCCCGTCGGGCCGCGGCCAGTCGTCCTGGGGATGCCCCGCCGTGGCCTTCTTCATGAACGCGGCCCAGATCTGGGCGGGCACGCTGCCGCCGGGGACGCGGTTCATCGGCGAGTCGTCGTCGTTCCCGACCCACACGCCCGTCACCATGTACGGCGTGTACCCGATGAACCAGGCGTTGCGGTAGTCGTCGGTGGTCCCGGTCTTGCCGGCCTGCGGGATCCCGATGTTGGCGGCGGTCCCCGTCCCCCTCTGCACGACGCCCTTGAGGAGGTCCGTCATGAGGTACGCCACCTCCGGGCTGAGGACGACGCGGCGCTCCGGGACCTGTTCTTCGAGCACCTTGCCGCGATAGTCGGTCACCTTGGTGATCGCCATCGGCGTGGCCCGGATGCCCTCGGTGGCGAACACCCCGTAGGCCGACGCGAGCTCCAGCAGCGTGACGTCCGAGGACCCGAGCGTCAGCGAGAGGTTGGCCGCGAGCGGGCTCTGGATGCCCATCCGGTGCGCCAGGTCCACGATGGCCTTGGGGCCGACCTCCTGCTCGAGCCGGATCGATGCCACGTTGATCGAGTTCTCGAGCGCGTAGCGGACCGTCACCTGGCCGTGCCACTTCTGGTCGTAGTTCTGGGGCTTCCACACCTTGCCCCCGGGGAGCTGGAACTCGATCGGCTCGTCCCGCAGGAGGTGGGTCGGCGGGATCCCTCGCATGAGGGCGACCGTGTAGGTGAACGGCTTGAACGCGGATCCTGGCTGCCGGTGCGCCTGCCAGGCCCGGTTGAACTGGCTCGTCCGGAAGTCGTAGCCGCCCACCATCGCCCGGATCGCGCCGGTCCGCGGGTCCAGGACGACGACCGCGCCCTGGTGCACGTTGAGGTGCTGACGGAGCGCGCTGTCGATGCCCCGGCGGAGCGCCTCCGTCGCCTCGGCCTGCAGGGTGAGGTCCAGGGTCGTGTACACGCGCAGCCCGCCCTTGTACAGGGTGTCCTCGCCGTAGCGCTGGAGCAGCGTCGGCAGGATGTAGCTGACGAAGTACGGCGCGCGGACGCCGATCAGCCCGGCGTTCCCCTTCGCGGCGAGCGGCAGCGGCCGGTTGAGGGCGGCCTCTCGGTCCCGCGGCGTGATATCGCCCACATCCACCATGCGCTGCAGCACCTCGGCCATGCGCGCCCGCGCCCGCTCCGGATGCTCGTACGGTGAGTAGGCCGACGGCGCCCGGATCAGCCCGGCGAGCATGGCGCTCTCGGGCAGCGTGAGCTCGCGGGCCGGCTTGCCGAAGTACACCTCGGCGGCCGTCTCGACGCCGTAGGCACCCTGTCCGAAGTACACCTGGTTGAGGTAGCGCTCGAGGATCTCGTCCTTGGTCAGCCGGCGTTCGATCTGGATCGCGAGCAGCATCTCCGCGATCTTGCGCCCGATGGACTTCTCGCTCGTCAGGAACAGGTTGCGCGCGAGCTGCTGGGTGATCGTGCTCCCGCCCTCCGCGTAGCCCCCTTCGACGAGGTTCCGGAGCCCGGCCCGCAGGATGCCGCGCAGCGAGATCCCGCGGTTGCGGTAGAAGTCCGCATCCTCGGTATCGATGACGGCCCGCTGCAGGACGAGGGGCACCTGGGAGAGCGGGATGCTGTCGCGGTTCTCGCGGTAGAGGCTCGCGACGAGCTGGCCGTCCGCGGCGTAGATCCGCGTCGCCTCGCTCGGCGGGTTGTACAGGGCATCGACGGACGGCAACCGGGTGCTGACGGCGAGCGCCACGCCGACGAGCACGCCGATCGCGAGCAGGGCGACCGTGCCGCCGACGCCCGCGACGATGAGGACCCAGCGGACCACGGCCTGCACGGGGAACGCGCCGGACGGTCGACGCGCGGCGTGCCGGGCGCGCCCGGCGCGGGATCGGGCGGGGTTGTGCGGCGGTCTGCTCACCTCTGGCCTCTCCCTGCTGCGGCGGTGTATGGAGCGTCTCGGCGACCGTGTCCCGCCCGCGCGGCTGTGGCGCGCGGCTTGGCGCTGGCTCTCAGTATACCCCGGCCCCGAGCGGCCTCGCAAGGCGCGCGGCCAGGGGCCGCGCCGCCGGCTGGCCCACGATCCGTCCTGGATCCGGTCCGTCGAGGCTCGCCTCGCCCCGCGTGCGCCCGCCGGCCGGCATGAACGTTTTTCCCCACGGCGGCCCCGTCCCGTCGGCTCGCCGACGACGGGTCAGTCCGTGAAGTCCTCCACCACGACGACCCCGCGCGCGCCGCCGTCCTGCACGCCGATCCCGACGCGGCGGTAGTCCCGCGAGAGGATGTTCTCACGGTGGTCCGGGCTGTGCATCAGCAGCGCGTGGGCCGTGGCGACGTCGGGGGCGTAGGCCAAATTCTCGCCGGCATACCTCGGGTGCACGCCCGCGCCGGCCATCCGGTCCCAGGGCGACCGGCCGTCGCGGGACCGGTGCGAGAGGTAGCCGAACGCGAACATGTCCTCGGCCTGTTGCCGCGCCACGGTCCGGAGAACCGCGTCCGGCGCGAGCGGCGCCAGGTGCGCGTCCCGCCGCGCGCGGTTCAGCAGGCCGAGCAGCGTGTCTTCCAGCCCGGCGTTCGGCCGGGCCGACGGCACCCGGTAGGGGAGCACGTAGCGGGTGGAGAGCTCCCGGTCCAGGGTGGCCCCGGCGGTGCGCTCGCGCGGCGGCGTCGCGCCGCGCGGCTGCGCGCACACGATCACGCTCAGAGCAACGAGGACGATCCATGCCCGTCTCGCGGCGGATCTCTCCCTTCGGCAGCCCGGCCGACCCCTGGGGTCCCGTGGCTTTGCGCCCCCACATCGCTGTGGGTTTGCCTTTGTCGAGGAGCGCCGGCCCTCTACGCGGTGTGCTGCCCTGGCGCCGCGGCCGCCCTCGGCGTCCAGGGTCCCGGGTATTTGGGTGCCCTCAACGACGCCGGCTCAGACGCGGACCGGTGCGGGCGAGGGGGCCGCGCGCCGCCGCCCCGGCCGCGCGGGCCGGTCGTCTCGTCCCGGCGCGAGGGGGGAATGATACGCGGCGATGTCCACCTGCCCCGGCTGCGCGAGCCCTCTCGAACGCTGCGCCGCCGACCACGGGGTCTACTGGCGGTGCCCGCGCTGCGGCGGCCGGGCGGTGGGACTGGGCCTGCTCCGGAGGAGCCTCGATCCTTCGCTCGTGACGCACGCCTGGATCTCCGCCCGCAGCGGCGAGGCCGGGGCCGGGCGGCCGTGCCCGATGTGCGGGGCGCCGATGCGCCTGGTGAGCGTCCCCGGCGTGCCGCCGGTCGCCCTCGACGTGTGCACCGTCTGCGAGCTCATCTGGTTCGATCCCGCCGAGTACGAAGTGCTCCCCAGGCAGCCCCGCGCGGCGGAGCCGCTCCTCCCGCCCGAGGCGGCCGCCGCGCCGCCGATCGCGGAGGTGCGCGGGGGAGCCGAGCGGCGTCGCCGCGACGGGCAGCACGAGCCGCCGGGGGAGTGGTGGAAGTACCTCGCCGGGCTCTTCGGGATGCCCGTCGAGGATGGCGAGGAGACGCTGTACCGCCCGCCGTGGGCGACGTGGGCGCTCGCGGCGGTCACGTCGCTCCTGAGCTGCGCCGCCTTCCCGCACCTGGCCTACTGGGTCGCGCGCTTCGGCCTCGTTCCCGCGCAGGCCGCCCGGTACGCCGGCGCGACGTTCGTCACGTCGTTCTTCCTCCACGCCGGCGTCGTGCACCTCGCGGCCAACATGTACTTCCTGATGATCTTCGGAGACAACGTCGAGGAGGCGCTCGGCGCCGCGCACTACCTCCTGCTGGTCTTCCTGGCCGCGGTGACCGGGGGAGCGGTCCACGCTGCGCTGGATCCCCACCAGCGCGTCCCGGTCATCGGCGCGAGCGCCGGTATCGCGGGGGTCGTGGCCTTCTACGCGTGCCGGTTCCCGCGGGTGCGGCTCAAGTTTCTCTGGAGCCTCTGGCTGCGCAGGTGGTTCACCCTCCCCGCGTGGGCGTTCTTCGCGATCTGGATCGCCGTCCAGGCGGCGGGCGTCGTAGGCCAGCTCCGCGGCCACTCGTCGGTCTCGGCGCTCGGCCACGTCGGCGGAGCATCCATCGGGGTTCTGTTCTACCTGGCGTGGCGGTTCGCCGGCGACGACGGCCCCGGCTTGCCGGCCGGCGGGGAGTGACGCCGGTTACCCCGAGCGCCCGTCCCCCGCGGGGCCGCTGGCCGCGCCGGGATCGTACCGGTCGGCACGCGCCTGGAGGAACGCCTCGACGACCTGGCGATCAAAGGCCTTGCCGGCCTGCGCCCGGATGTACGCCTGCGCCTGCTCCGCGCTCCAGGGCCGGCGGTACGGCCGGAACGACCGCAGCGCGTCCCAGACGTCCGCGACGGCGAAGATGCGCGCGGCCAGGGGAATCTCCTCTCCCCGCAGGTGGCGAGGGTAGCCGCTCCCGTCCCACCGCTCCTGGTGGCAGTACGGGATGTCCAGCGCCGGGCGGAGATACGTGATCGGGAACAGCAGCTCGTACGCGTACACCGGGTGGAGACGCATGATCTCCCACTCCTCCATGGTCGGAGGCCCGGGCTTGAGCAAGATGGCGTCCGGGATTCCCATCTTGCCGATGTCGTGCAGCAGGGCGCCGCGCCGGATGTGCAGGAGGTCGGCCTCGGGCACTCCCATCTCGCGGGCCAGGTGCAGGGTCAGGTGGGTGACCCGCCGGCTGTGCTCCCCGGTCTCGCGGTCCCGCAGGTCGAGGGCGCGCGCCCACCCCTCCAGGGTGGCGTCGTAGACCTGAACGAGCTCGGCGTTGGACCGCTGGAGCTGCGCGAACAGCATCGCGTTGTCGACCGCGATCGCAGCCTGACCCGCGAGGGCATCCAGCAGCTCGAGCCATCCGTGATCCGGCGCAAGCGGACTCCGGTGGAAGATCTCGAGCAGCCCCGTGAGGTGCCCCTTGGCGGTGAGCGGCCGGGCACAGTAGGAGACGAACTGCTCCCCCTCCGGCGCGGCCGCGCGGCCGGGGTACCCCGGGGCTCCGCCCGCTCCGTGGATCGGCACCGGATGGCGACCGAGCGCGGCGATGCCGGCCAGGACGTCCCCCGGCGGGATCCACCGGTCCCGGACGGCCGTGCCGCGGAAGCCGCGGCCGGCGGCGTGCTCGAGCCGCCGGGTCTGCGGGTTGAGCACGAGAATCGCCGCGGCGTCCACGCCGAGCTGGGCGGTGACGTGATCGAGCAGCGCGCCGAGGGCGACCCGTGCGTCCTGGCTACGGGCGATGACCGCATCGATCGCGCGCAGCGCGGCGAGCTGGCTCTGCTGGCGCTGGAGGCAGGCCTCGGCGCGCTCGAGGTCGGCCAGGTGCGCGGCCTGCAGGGCCCGCATGTCGCCCAGCTCGGCCCGGAGCGTGCGCGCCTCGGCTTCGGCGCGGCGACGCGCCGCCTCGGCACGGTCGAGCGTGGCGCGAAGGAGCATCGCGGCCGGCACGAGGACGATGCCGAGCACGAGGGCCACGGAGACGCCGAGGAGCGGAGCCGGGACCGCGGGGGCGCGCACGAGGAGGTCGCCCACCCGGAATCCGGCGTCGGCGAGGGAGCGGGCCACGAGCGCGCACGCGAGGAGGCCCGCGAAGCCGGCGGCGGCCCGGAGGAACCGCAGGGCCTGGCGCGGCGGGGCGGCCACGCCCGGGATCGGCACCTCCACGCTCCGCCCCTCCAGCCTGTGGACAGACATGCAGCACCTGCCGACGTGCCGGGGCTCTCGCCCCGGACAGCGCTTACGCTCGTCCAGCTTCGGCAGGCCCGGCCGGCCTCGGGCGAGGCCCCGTGGCTTTGCGTCCCTGCGTCGCCGCAGGTTTGCCTTTCTCGGCTGGAGACCCCCTGCGCGTTCCTCAGCACTATGCCCTCGCCCGCTCCGCCGTAGACCTCGGGCGCCGTCCGCGCGCCGCGCCGGGGGCGCGGCGCGCGGCTCGCCCCGCCCACCCAGGCGGCCGGGGCCGCGGCGATCGGGGCGCGGTCCGGCGGCCCGGGGCGCCGAAGCGAGGTCTACCGCGGCGCAAACGGGGCACGATGTTACGTGACGCCGCTGATGCGGAGGTGAGGATGCGCCCGGTGCGCACGAGACTCGCAGTGATCGCGACGCTGGTGACCGTCGGTGTCCTGACCGCCGGCATCGCAGGAGCGCAGCCGGGGACCGGCGAGTCGTACTGGGGCGAGCACACCCTGAACGGGATCCTCCACACGTGGCCCGCGGTGGCGATCGCGGTGCTCGCCGCGCTCGTGGTCGGGCGACTCCTGGGGTTCTACGAGATGGGCGCGGCGACGACGCTGCTCGTGCTGGCGGCGATCGCGTTCCTCGTGTACCAGTTCTACTGGAGGCCGGTCCCGCCGGTTTCGTCCCAGGTGCTCCGGCACGCCGGCCCTCGGCAGGCCCTCGCCGTCGGCCGGCGGGTTATCGCCCGCTGATCCCGCCTGCCGGGCGCAGCAGCCGCGACGAGTTGCCCAGGATGCCGAGGTCCGGCAGCGACTGTGCGGCGGCCGCGAAGATCGGCGGCAGCAGCCCCATCGCGGCGAGCGAGAGCCCGAGCAGGTTGTAGAGGGCGGTCAGGGCGATGTTTGCCCGGATCACCCGCATCGTGCGGCGCGCGATGGCGAACACCTCGGGAACGAGTGTCCAATCGTCCCGCATCAGCGCGACGTGGGCCGCCTCGATGGCCACGTCGCTCCCCGCGGCGCCCATCGCGATGCCGACGTCGGCCTGCGCGAGCGCCGGGGCATCGTTCACCCCGTCGCCCACCATGACGACGGTGCGCCCGCTCCCCTGGTACGCTCGCACCGCGGCGATCTTGTCCTCCGGCAGGAGGTTCGCCCGGTAGGGAATGCCGAGACGCGCCGCGAGGGCCGCGGCCGTCGGCTCGTTGTCGCCGGTCAGCAGCTCGATGTGCCGGACGCCCAGCGCGCGCGCGGCGTCGAGGGCCGCCGGCACCTCCGGGCGCACGGCGTCGGCGGCCGCGACGATCCCGATCGGGCTCCCGTCGCGCGCCACGAACAGCAGCGTCTTCCCCTGGCGCGCCAGCGCGTCTGCCGCCGCGATCGACGGGGCCCCGGGGATCATCCGGCGGCTCCCGACGGCGATGGCGTGCCCCTGGACCCGCGCCCGCACTCCCAAACCCGGAAGCGCCTCGAAGTGCTCGGGCTCCGCAGGCACGATCCCGCGCTCGCGCGCGGCCTCGCGCACCGCCTCCGCCAGCGGGTGCTCGGAGTACCGCTCGCAGGACGTCGCGGCTCGGAGGACGTCGCGGGCCGACGCGCCGTCGAGCGGGATGACGTCCGTCACCCGCGGCCGGCCGAGCGTCAGGGTGCCGGTCTTGTCGATGAGCAGCACATCCGCCCGCGCGAGCGCCTCCAGGTGCCTGCCGCCCTTGATGAGCACGCCGCGCTTGGCCCCCGCGCCGATGGAGGCGAGCAGGGCGACCGGCGTCGCGAGGGCGAGCGAGCACGAGCACGCCACGACCAGCACCGCGGCCGTCGCGAGCGGATCGCGCCGGACGAGCAGCGTGAGGGCGGCGATGCCGGCGACCACGGGGAGGTAGTAGGCGGAGAACCGGTCAACGACACGCTGGACGTCCGCCCGGTGCGCCTCGGCCTGCTCCACCAGCCTCACCACACGCCCGAAGGTGGTATCGCGGCCGATCCGGGAGGCGCGCACCCGGAGGCTGCCCAGGCGGGCGAGCGTGGCGGCGAACACCACCGATCCGGGCCCGGCCTCGACCGGCATCGACTCTCCGGTGATCGCCGCCTGGTCCACCGTGGCCTGCCCGTCGATGACCTCGCCGTCCACCGGGATCTGCTCGCCCGGTCGCACGACGACCGTCTCGCCCACCCGCACCTCGCCCACCGGGACCTCGGACTCGATCCCGCCGCGGACGACACGCGCCGTCCGGGGCGCCATCGCGGTGAGGTCGCGGACCGCCCGGCGCGCGCGATCGGTGGTGAACCGCTCCACGGAGTCGCCGACCCGCATGAAGAGCACGACCACCGCCGCGGTGGCCCACTGCCCGATGGCCAGCGCCGAGGCGACGCCCAGCGTCATCAACGTGTGGGCGATGATCCGGCGCCGGAGCGCGGCCCGCAGCACCTTCCGGAAGACGGGATAGCCGGCGATGAGCACGATCGCCACCCCGATCGGCCGGGGGACCCACGCGGTCAGCCGCTCGAGGAGGCCCAGTTGCTCGCCGACCACGACGACGAAGAGCACGACGCCGGAGACCACGCCGAGCAGCGCGAGCACCTGTCGCGTGAAGCGCTCGGAGCGCGCGTCCGCCACGGTCAGCGACCCGCCGGCGCCGCGTACCGCGTGCACTCGTAGACGCCGCGTGCCACGTCCGCCAGCAACTCGTCGGCGAGGCGGAGGAGCGAGGCCACACGCCGGTCGCTGAGCTCGTAGCGGACGTGGCGGCCCTGCTGCTCGCACACCACGAGCCCGCAGTCGCGCAGGCAGCCGAGGTGGTTGGAGACGTTCGGCTGGCTGAGCCCCGTCGCATCCACGATCTCGCTCACGGTCAGCGGACCCCGGCGGAGCGCCTCCACGATGGAGAGGCGCGACGGATCGGAGAACCCTCGGAAGAGCTTGGCCTTGAGGCCGACGCCCTGGGCCCGCGCGACGGTCAGCATAGGGGCTCTGGCTCCCATCATCGCATAATTGCCTGCTGATAGATTAGCACGGGGCCCGGGCATCATCAACCGGCTGCCACGCAGGGCACGCAGGGGCGACGCCGCGTTCGAGATTCGATCCGAGAGCCAGTCGCTCGCCGAGCTCCGCGAGAAGGTGCACGCTTACCCAGTCAACGGCGCGCGCATCGCGATCCTCATCGACCCGGATGGGCGGTCCGTCGAGGTCCACCGCCCCGGCCGCGATCCGGAGCTCCACACCGATCCGGGCGACCGTGGCGCTCGACCCGGAGCTGCCGGGGTTCGTACTGGATCTCCAACCGGTTGTCGACGCGTAGACGGGACACGCCCACGAGGAACCGCTCGACGGCTTCTTCCGGGCGTGGCGCGCGACCCCCCCGAACGCCTCGGCGCCCGGCCGTCCGCATCCGATCGGCTGGGGGACAACTGCCCCGGGGAAGGGAAACTGGACTCCACTCCGGTTCGGGATGTCGGCGGATGCGACGAGCCTCGACCCGATCATCCGAGCGACAAGCCCTCGATCTATACGATGCTCCTGATCTTCGATCAGCTTGTCGGGACCGGGCCCCAGGCGACGACGATCGAGCCTGGACTTGCGGCATGCTGGACGATCTCGGCGGATGGAAAGACGTACACCTTGCGCGCCCCTGCTGCTCCTCGAACGCACGGCCTACAGCGAAGGCGACGTCCCGGCGGAGTTCGCCAAGGATCTCTACCGTGGCGACCGGAGCAGGTTCGTCGTGGCAATGGCTCTCGATTCCCAAGCGTAGAACCAGGACCCGACCGTCCGGCGTGCCTCTGGCAGCCTGCCGGACGCTACGGCCTCGGTGCTGCTTGCCGTGGGCGGGGCGCTCTCCCCCGACCCAAGGTCAGGGTGGGCGTGCGTCGTCGAGAACACGCTGCCCGGCGTACGCGCCCCGCGTTCGCGTGGCTGAGTCGCACGAACGGCCCAGCAAGTCGTAACACCATCGCGAAACGGCGGCGGGAACACGCCCGGGCCGGCCTCTAGCGGCGCGCTGTGGGCGGAGCACGCCCGCAGCCGTCCGGCCTCTACGTGGAGCCCGCCCCTGATTGAAGCGTCCGGCCCGCCCCCAACAACGCACGGTAATGCGCGGGGGTCAGCCCGAACGCCGACCTGAAGGCGCGGGTGAAGTGCGCCTGGTCGGCGAATCCCGCGTCGCACGCGACCTCGGCCAGCGGGCGATCACGGTGAATCCGCTCACGCGCGAAGGCGAGACGGCGCATGAGCAGATAGCGGTAAGGGCTGGTCCCGAACCTGATCCGGAACTGGCGGGACAGCTCGTAGCGTGTGAGCCCTGTGATCGCCTCGAGCTCCGTCGAGCGCACGACGCGCGTCTTCTCGGCGTCGAGGAACTGTCGAGCCTGTTCGAGGGCCCGGACGTCGACGCGTCGCGGCGCCCCGACGCTGGCACCTCCCCGCTCTCCGGCCAGTAGGCCGTCCGCCAGGTCGACGATGAGGCTGTCTATCGCCAGCGATTCGAGCGAGGTGCGAAAGGCCCGCTCGATAGCGCGCGACAGCCGCGGGTTCGTCGACACCGGCTCAACGAACGGCAGCGGGGCGGGCCTTCCGCGGAGCACCCGAACCGCCTCGGCCAGGAGCGACGGCTCCACGTACACGATCCGGTACCCGAAGCCCTCGGTCGTACCGGCGCGTCCGTCGTGGGCCTCGTCTGGATAGAGCACGGTCACCTGCCCGGGAGTGCTCGCATGAACCGAGCCCCGGTAATCAAAGACCTGCACGCCGCAGTCCGTCACGCAAACGGCGTACGTGTCGTGCCGGTGCTTCCGGTAGGCCGTCCCCGCGAACCACGCGCGGAACAGCTCGACGCCATCCACCGGCCCGGCACTGGCGATCCACTCCCGGCCGGGTTCCCCGCACGATCGTTCAAGACCCTGGCCCCCCGATCTGGTTTGCTTGAGGCGCACGGATCCGAACCTCCCGGGGCTCTGAACGGGACCCCCAAAGCCGTCTACGACCCTATCCTAACGGAACGGTGGAGCCAGCCGGAAGGATGGACGCGGCGGGAATGATCGGACTCTTCCAGGGCCTGACAACAGCGCACGTCGCCGATGCCTGTTTGCGCACCAAGGTAGGTGTCCGCTGCGCGCCGTCGGAGCTTCGCCCCCTGCGCCCATCCGACCGAGTTGTCGGCAGGGTTCGGCCGGCCCGGCACTACGGGAGCGTCGATATCTTTCTCGAGGCCCTGGAGGGCGCCTCGCCGGGCGAGGTGCTGGTTGTCGACAACTCCGGCCGTCGAGACGAGGCGTGTGTGGGAGATCTGATCGTCCTGGAGGCGAAGCAGGCGGGTCTCGCCGGCATGGTCGTGTGGGGGCTGCACCGGGACACGCAGGAACTCATCGAGATCGGGCTGCCGGTGTTCAGCCTCGGCTGGTGCCCGGCCGGGCCGGTCCGGCTCGACCCGCGGGAAGATGGGGCGTTGGCCTCGGCCCGCGTCGGTTCCTGGACCGTGGGACCCGACGATATCGCGATGGGCGACGCAGACGGGGTGGTGTTCTTGCCGGCGGCCCAGGCGGAAGAGATCGCGGCGGCGGCACGCTCGATCCGGAAGACGGAGCGCGCGCAGGCGGAGAAGATGCGCCACGGGACGTCGCTTCGCCGGCAACTGCGCTTCGCAGATTTCCTTGCTCGACGTGCCACCAATCCAGCGTTCACCCTGCGCGAGCACCTGCGCTGGATTGGTGGTGCCGTCGAAGAATAGGAACCTCCCAGTGACGACCGCACAGATCGTAGCGTTTCTCCTCTTCGCCATCGCGGCCGCCGGTACCCCGGGCCCCGGCAACACGATGCTGACCGCGGTCGGCGCGCGGGCGGGCATCCTGAGAGGCCTTCCCAGCCTGTTCGGCCAGGCGATCGGCATGGGGCTCATGATGTTCCTGGTGCCGTTCGGGCTCGGCAGTCTCGTCCTCCAGTACCCATGGCTGCGATGGGCGCTTAAGGTCGGTGGCGCCGCCTTCTTGCTCTGGCTGTCGTGGAAGATCGCGGCGTCGTCCGGCGGCACCGATTCGCGACCCGACGCGAACCCGGTGGGATTTCTCGGGGCTGCCGTCTTCCAGTGGGGCAACCCGAAGGCCTGGCTCGTCGTGAGCTCGGCCGCGGGCGCGTTTCTCAGCCCCAAGGCGGGCGGTGCCGCCGCACAGGCAGCCTCGCTCGCAGGGCTGTTCGTCATGGCGGCGCTACCGAGCTGCTTCCCGTGGTTGGCGTTCGGAGCCGCTGTCCAGCGCGTCCTGTACAACCATCGCAGACTCAAGACCTTCAACGTCACCATGGCCGTACTGCTTGCCCTGTCGATCGTTCTCATCATCAGGTAGCCGTGCAGGCCAGACAGGGCCGCCAGTGGCGTGTCCACCGCAGCCGCATGCGGGCTCCGGATCGGCGAACCGACGGGGCTTTCTCAGGATCTCGCCGACCGGATGCTCCGGGTCAGCCAAACCCTCGCGCAGGGCGGCACACACCCCGCGCATCGCCAGCCGACGACCGAGAGCGCGTGGCGCACGATCCTCCTTCCCGACTTGGCCGTCGAAGCGATCCGGGATGCGCTGCGGTGGCAGAAGGAACCGCATCTGCGGCTGGGCGGAACGTATCGCGACAGCGGCCTGCGGTTCGTCGGCCCGCACGGCCGCCCGCTCAACCCGTCTACTGTCCGCGACCGCGACCACCTGCCGCGGCTGAGCGGCTCGGCCTGCCGCACTTCCGGGTCCACGCCACCCATCTGATCGCCGCCCGCGCGGGCTACCGGACGGCCGGGGACGGCATTGGGAGAGGTCGCCGTCCCCTACGATCTCCGCGTACGCTCATGCCGCCACACGGGCCCGAGAACGGGCCGCAGCGGTTGCTGATGGTTGGCCAATTGCGGGTAAGCTTTCCCAGCAGTGGGTACCCCTGAGAGACACTGGAGATATGGTGGGCCCTCGTGGACTCGAACCACGGACCTCACCCTTATCAGGGGTGCGCTCTCACCACCTGAGCTAAGGGCCCGTCTCGCGACGTTCATCCTAGCACGCGGGCGCGGACCCGGGCAAGCCGCGCGGCAACCGCGCCGCTAGGGGAGCGCCGCCCCGCCCGGGCGGGGCGGCGCGGGCGACCAGGAGGCCGTGCGGGGATCGCGGTAGCCGCCGAGATCGGCGACCGCCGTGCGCTCGTGCGCCCACGCGGCCGGTGCGATCTGGATGTAGTGGTGCCGCGCGAGCTGCGCGCGCAGCGCCGCGTCGATCGCGTAGTACGGCTCCTGCCCGTGGCCGTAGTCGTTGAGGACGATGTAGTCGAACTCCTCGCCGTCGATCTTCCACCGCACGTCGCCGCCCGTGATCTCGATCCAGGCGGGATCCCCGCCCGCGTAGAACATCGTCTGGGGCGTATCCACGATCGTCCGGCCCCGCGGCAGCCTGGCGACGATCTTGGCCGAGTAGAAGGGGCTGGGGTCGACCGGCGCCGCATGGGCCATCGTCGCCCGCGCGACCGCGTCGATCATCGGGTCGAGCGCATCGTAGAGCACGGTGACGGCTACCACGAAGACGAGCCCGGCCAGGAGCGGGCGGGGAAGCGCGGCGACGGCCCCTCGCCCCGCGGCCGGGCGTTCCCCGTCGCGGGGCCGCTCGGGGTCCCCGCCGGCGGCCGGCCGGGCACGCGGCCCCCCGCGCATCTTCCAGAGGCCGAGCGCGGCCAGCGCGGTCAGCAGGTAGGTGACCGGCAGATCGTAGTACCGGTTGACCAGGCTGTCCCATGGCGCCAGCAGGTACGGGATCGCCCACGGCGCGCACCATATCCACAGCTCGCGCAGCCGCGCGCGCCACCGGGCGGCGAGCGGGATGCCCACGAACAGCAGGAGAAACATCGGCGCGAACAGGTGCGCCTCCACGGCGAGCGGGACCTCGGAGAACGCCTTGGCAAGCCCGCGGAGGTCCCAATCCCGGTGGAAGAACCGCCAGGTAAACACGGACGGCGCGGCGGCCGCGCCGGACGATGCGAGCCACCCCGATGCGATCCACACGAGGCTGGGGAGCGCCGTGAGACCGATGAACGCGGCGGCCTCGACGACGGCCTCGCGCGTCCGCGCGGGGCGGGCCGGCCACCAGATGGCGAGGAACGCCGGGTACAGCAGCGCGGCCGTGAACTTGAACCACACCGCGGCCGCGAGCCATACGCCCGCCCCGGCGAGGTCCCGGCGGCGGTGCGTCTCCCGGTATCGCAGCAGCAGCGCCGCGGCGCCCAGCGCACAGCAGATGCTCGGGGTGTCGAGCTGGACGTTCTGGGCGAAGTAGACGAGGCCGGGAGCACACGCGGCGAACGCCGCGGTGACGAGCGCGATCTGCTCGCTGCGCAACAGGCGGCGGACGAGCGCGGCGAGCAGGGCCACGGCCGCGATCCCGCTGAGCACGATCGGCAGGCGCGCCGCCCACTCGGTCGGGCCGAAGAGCCGAAACGACGCCCAGATCAGCCACGGCACGCCCGGCGAAAACGTGCGATCGATCCCCAGCTCGTTGTGCTGGACCCAGGGGCCGTACCGGTCGAAGTTCAGGGCGATCATCGCGTAGTGGCCCTCGTTCCAGGCCATCAACCGGTTGAACGGCCGCGCGACGTGGGCCAAGCGGAGGGCCGCGCCGAGCGCGGTCGCGGCGGCGACGCCCCACCGGTAGACGCCCGGCGGGAGGTCCGTGCCTTCCCAGGGCGCCGGCCGCCCCACGGGCGGGCGCGGCCCCGCGGCGGGGACGGCGAATGCGCGCGGGACCTGGGACCTGACCGCGCCCGGGGTGCGATCGGGCGGCTTCACGCCGTCAGGCGCACGCGCGCGAACCGGCGCCGGCCGACGCGCACGAGCAGGCCGTCGTGGACGGAGACCTCGGTGTCGGCGTCCTGGACGCGCTGTCCGTCGAGGCTCACCCCGCCCTGGCCGACCAGCCGGCGCGCCTCGCTGTGGGAGTCGACGAGCTCGAGCTGTGCAAGCAGGTGGACGAGGCGCATCCTGCCGTCGCGCAGCGCCGCGCGGCTCAGCGCCACTTCGGGGATCTCCTCCGGCACTTCGCGGCCGCTGAAGACGCGCTCGAACTCCTGCTCCGCCGCCCGCGCGGCCTCCGCGCCATGGTAGATCGCCGTGATCTCGCGGGCGAGGCGCTTCTTCAAGTCGCGCGGGTGCACCCGCCCCTCCCGCAGCGCGGCCTCGAGCCCCCGCACCTCGGGCAGCGGCACGAGCGTGCAATACTCGAAGTACGGGATCATCAGCTCGTCGGGTAGCGACATCACCTTGCCGTACATCTCGCGCGGCGGCTCGGTGATGCCGATGGCGTTGCCGAGGCTCTTGCTCATCTTCTGGACGCCGTCGAGCCCGGGCAGGAGCGGGGTGAGGAGCACCACCTGCGGCTCCTGTCCCAGCTCGCGCTGCAGCTCCCGGCCCATCAGGTTGTTGAACTTCTGGTCGGTGCCCCCGAGCTCGACGTCGGCCTCGATCGCCACGGAGTCGTACGCCTGGCAGAGCGGGTACAGCAGCTCGTGCAGGTGGATCGGCTGGTGCTGCCGGAAGCGCATCGCGAAGTCGTCGCGCTCGAGGATGCGGTGGACCGTGGTCCGGCTGGCGAGCCTGATGACGTCGTAGAACGTCAACGGCCGGAGCCACTGGCTGTTAAACACGACGCGCGTGCGGACCGGATCGAGCAGAAGGCTGTACTGCTCGCGGTAGGTCTGGACGTTCCGCGCGATTTCCTCCGGCGCAAGCGCCGGCCGGGTCTCCGACTTTCCCGATGGGTCCCCGATCAGCCCCGTGAAGTCGCCGATGACGAGGATCGCCTCGTGGCCGAGATCTTGGAACTGGCGCAGCTTCCGGAGCACGATCGCGTTGCCGAGGTGCAGGTCGGGGGCGGTCGGATCCACGCCGAGCTTGACCCGCAGCGGCCGCCCCTGGGCGAGCTTGTCGAGGAGCGCCTCCTCGCTGATGATCTCCACGGTCCCCCGCCGGAGCAGCTCGAGCTGCTCACGCGGGGCGAGCATCCCCATACTGGGGTGAGTATAGCACCGGCCGCCGCACGCCGCCAATCGTGCGCGCGGGGCCGCTTCGCCGCGCGCCGGCGCAAACCGCGTTCAGCGGGCGGGGTGCGGCCCCGCGCCCGGCGCGCAGTTCGCGTGCCAGGGCTCCCGGAACTCCTCCGTCTCCACCTGGAGCGTCACGTGATTGAGGCCGAAGCGCGTACACAGCAGCGTGCCGAGATCCCCGAGGACGCGCTGGGTCTCGGCGACGTCCCGCACCAGCACGTGGCCGCTCACGGCGGGGACGCCCGCGGTCAGCGACCAGATGTGCAGATCGTGGACCCCGCGCACGCCGGGCACCGCGCGCATCGCCCGTTCGACGTCGGCGAGCGACACGCCGCGCGGCGTGCCCTCCATCAGGATCCCCACGGCCTCGCGCACAAGCGACCACGACCCGGCCAGGATGAGCGCGGCGACCCCGAAGCTCACGAGCACGTCCGCCGGCGTCCATCCAGTCGCGAGGATCACCAGGCTCGCCGCGATCGTGCCGATCGCCGCCACGGCATCCCCCAGGACATGGAGGAGCGCCGCGCGGACGTTCAGGTTCCGGCCGTGCGCGCGCGCGAGCAGCGCGCTGCTGAGGAGGTTCCCGGCGAGGCCCAGTACCGCGACGCCGAGCATCCCGGGCGCCGCGACCGGGTGTGGCACCCGCAGGCGAGAGGCCGCCGCGTAGGCGATCGCAGCGGCGATCGCCCACAGCGCTACCCCGTTGGTCGCCGCGGCGAGGATCTCGGCGCGCCGGTACCCGTAGGACATCCGGGCCGTGGCGGGGCGTGTCGCGAGCCAGCTGCCGACGACGCCGATCCCGAGGCTCCCGACGTCCGCGAGCAGGTGCCCGGCATCGGCGAGCAGCGCGAGGCTCCCGGTCAGCCATCCCCCGACCGCCTCGACGGCCATGAGCAGCAAGGTAACGCCGAGCGCCATCCCGAGCGCGCGCTCCGCGCGCTCGGGCGCTCCGCGATGCGTGTGGGCCTGCTCCGTCGTCATCGCGCTCACCGAGGGGAGAGATCCACGATCGTCGCCCCGGTGCCGCCCTCGCCCTCCGCGCCCAGCCGGAACCCCGCCACCTCCGGATGGTGGGCGAGATGCTCGTGCACGGCGCGCCGCAGCGCGCCGGTCCCCTTTCCGTGGATCACCGTCACGCGGGCCAGGCCGGCCAGCGTGGCGTCGTCGAGATACTTGTCCAACTCGGCGAGCGCCTCGTCGGATGTCCGGCCCCGGAGGTCGATCGTGGGGCTCAGCGCGAGCGCCTTGCCGAGGCCCGCGGGGGCGGCGGGGGTGGCGGGCGCGGGCTCGGTCGCCCTCTCTACCCGGCGCAGGTCGCCGAGCGGCGCCCTCACCTTGAGCGCGCCGGTCTGCACCTCCACCTCTCCCCGGCTGTCCGGCCCCGCCTGCACGACCCCGCGCCGGCCCAGCGAGGCGACGAGCACCTCGTCACCGGCGTGGAGATCCTCCGGCGGCGCACCGGCGAGCGGGCCTCGCGCCTCCGCGGCGTACGCGTCGGCGGCCCGGGCCAGCTCGCGCAGGCGCTCGCGCGCCCGGGTCGCACCCTCAGCCGAGGGGCGGGCGCGAAGCTCCGCCAGGAGCGCGTCCAGATCCTGCCGGCCCTTCCGCACGACCGCGGCCACCTCCGCCCGCGCGCGCTCGAGGAGCCGCCGGCGCTCCTGGGCGACCCGCTCCGCGTCCTCGGCCTGCCGGGCCTGCGCCGCCGCGAGCGCGGCGCGGGCGGACGCCGCTTCCTCCCGCTCGCGCGCCAGCAGCGCGCGCTCCTCCTCCACGCGCTGGATGACCCGCGTGAGGTCCGCCGCCTGCTGGGAGAGGTAACTCCGGGCGCGCGCGACGATCTCAGGGTCCAGGCCGAGCCGGGCGGCGATCACGAGCGCGTTGCTCCGTCCCGGCGTGCCGATGAGCAGCCTGTAGGTGGGCCGCAGCGTCTCCTCGTCGAACTCCACCGAGGCGTTTTCGATGCCGGGGTGGGTGAAGGCCAGCCCCTTGAGCTCGGTGTAGTGCGTCGTGACCGCGGTCCGGACGCCGAGCGCATGGAGCGTCTCGATCAACGCGCGGGCCAGCGCCGCGCCCTCCGCCGGGTCCGTCCCCGCGCCGACCTCGTCGAGCAACACGAGCGCGTCGCTCGCCCGCTCCCCGCGCCCGGCCAGCATCCCGAGGATCTCCACGATCGCCGTCATGTGCGAGGAGAACGTGGACAGGTTCTGCTCGACGCTCTGCTCGTCGCCGATGTCGGCGTAGACCTGGGAGAACACCGCGACGTCGCTGTCCGCGGACGCGGGGATATGGAGCCCCGCCTGCGCCATGAGGGTCAGCAGCCCGAGCGTGCGGAGCGTGACCGTCTTCCCACCGGTATTGGGGCCGGTGATGACGAGCGTGTGAAACTCGGCGCCGAGGCGGATGTCGACCGGCACCGCCGCGCGGCCGAGGAGCGGGTGCCGGGCCCGTCGGAGATCCACCCGGCCCGCGGCGTTCAGCCGGGGAGCGGCCGCCTCCATCTCGCGGCTCAGCGCCGCCTTGGCGGCGGCCACGTCCAGCTCCGCGAGCACCTCGAGGGTGCGGGCGATCTCCTCCGCGACGGCGCCGACCTCCCCGCTCAACCGCGCGAGGATGCGCGCGACCTCCCGCTGCTCGGCGTCGGCGAGCTCGCGCAGGCGATTCCCGAGCGGGACGATCGCGAGCGGCTCCATGAACACCGTGAGGCCGCTCGCGGACTCGTCGTGCGCCACGCCGGGGAACTGCTCCCGGAGCTCCGCCCGGACCGGGACGACGTACCGGCCGTCGCGGATCGTGACGAGCGGCTCGCGGAGCACCCGCTGCACCGCGGGTGCCCGGATCACCTGCTCCAGGCGCTCGCGGAGGCGCGCCTCTCCGGCGCGGCGCTCCCGGCGGAGGCGGCCCAGCTCCGGGCTGGCGCCGTCCAGGATCGACCCGTCGTCGGCGATCGCGCCGCCGATCGCCGCCTCCAGGCCCTCGAAGACGTGGATCCCGTCCGCCGCCTCCGCGAGCACCGGGGCGTCTGTGCGATGCGTGAGCAGGAAGCCCCGGAGCGCCCGCCCGGCGGCCAGCGTATCCCGGATATCGAGGAGGTCGCGGACCGCGAGCGCCCCGCCGATGGCCGCGCGATGGACGCGCTCCCGGATGTCGTGGATCCCGCGCACCGGGAGCCCGCCCGCGGTCTCCGCGAGATGCCGTGCCTCGGAGGTCTCCTGCTGCCGACGCCCGACCTCCTCGATTGCTGCGGCGGGGGCCAGCGCGAGCGCGCGCTCGCGGCCGATCGGCGAGCTGCACAGGCGCGCCAGGCGCTCGAGGATCGCGGGAACGCCGAGCACGCGCAGCGTCCGCGGGGTCATGCGACCACGCCTCCCGCGGCGAGCGCATCGACGCAGGCCGGCGCGAGATCCGTGATCGCCCGGAGCCCCGCGCCGAGCGCGTCCCGCCCGGCGCCGACGAGGAGCGCGGGCACGGGATTCAGCGTGTGGCCTCCGGTGCGCTCGTCCTCCAGGTTCCCGTGGTCGCTCGTGAGCAGGACCAGCGTGTCGTCGAGGTCGGAGGCGCGCAGCACCGCGCCGAGGAACGCATCGAGGCGCTCCACCAGCCCGACGCCGTCCGCTAGGCGGCCGTGACCGGCGAGGTCGGTCTGGAAGAACTCGAAGAGCACGAACCGGTAGGCGGAGGCGATCGCGGCGAGCCGCGCGCCGGCCTCCTCGGGGCTCACCGGCGGAACCGGGATGCCCTGGGCGCGCAGCCGGGCGTTGGTGAGGTCCTGGTAGACGGCGCGGCCGGCCCGCAGGTCGTCGATGCCGCGCAGCCGGAGCCCGGCCTGGATCGCGTTGAGCGTGATCGCGGCGTGGCGCAGCCGCCCGTCGGCGACCGCCGCAAAGTACTCGGGCGTGTACGCGTTCGCCAGCGCCGCGCTCACGCCGCGGCTCCCGAGCACGGTGAACAGCCCGCGCGACGCGAGCAGAGCACGGAGCCGCGGGGTGGGATACGCGGCGAGGTGCCGCCCGATCAGCGCGGGGGCGTTCTCCCCGGTGAGCACCGCGGTCTGGCCCGTGGCGCTCTGCGGCAGGCCCGGCACCCCGAGCCGCGCGTCGAGCGGCACGAGCGTGGCGGCGGAGGTGCGGACGGGGTCGCGGCCCGCCAGCGGGCCGCCGAGGAGGGCGCGCAGCGCCGGCGTGCGCGCGCGCACGAACGGGTTGATCGCCGGGTCGGCTTCCCCCAGCCCCACGCCGTCGACGAAAATCATCAGGATACGCACCGCCCGCATCATATCATATCTGCCCCGGCGCCCACAGAAGCCCCGCGGGCGCCCGCGCAGAATACAGTCGCCATGGGCGAGACCTGCGCCGGGGACTCCCGCCCCACCCTCGCCGCCGTCGTCCGGCTGTTCCTGCGGCTGGGATTCACGGCCTTCGGCGGACCGGCGGTCCACATCGCGATGATGCGGGACGAGGTCGTCCGCCGCCGCCGGTGGCTCTCCGACCAGCAGTTCCTCGACCTCCTCGGCGTGGCGAACCTCATCCCCGGCCCGAGCTCGACCGAGATGGCGATCTACCTCGGGTACCGGCAGGCGGGGACCGCCGGGTTGGTCGCGGGGGGCGCGGCGTTCATCCTGCCCGCGGTCCTGATCGTTCTCGCGCTCGCCTGGGGCTACGTCACTTACGGCCGGCTGCCCGAGGTGGGGCGGGTCTTCTACGGGGTGACGCCGGTCCTGATCGCCGTGATCGCGCAGGCGCTCGCGGGACTCGGGCGCGCGGCGATCAAGGATGCCATGCTCGCCTGTGCCGCCGCCGGGGCGCTCGGCCTCGCCCTCCTCGGCGTGAATGTCGTCGCGCTGCTCCTCGGAGGCGGCGGCGTCATCATGCTCGCGCGCGTGCTCCGCGGGCGTGCCCGCGCGGTCGCGATGGCCGCCGTCCCACCGGGCGCGGTCCCGCCCGCTCCTGGAGCCGGGGCCGCCTCGGCCCGGGCCGCCGCGATCGCGGCGGCGGCGGTGCCGTTCGGGCTCGTGCCGCTGTTCTGGGCGTTCCTGAAGGTGGGCGCGACGGTCTTCGGCAGCGGCTACGTGCTGCTCGCGTACCTGCACCAGGATCTCGTCGTCCGCCTCCGCTGGATGACGGACCGGCAGTTGCTCGACGCGATCGCGGTCGGGCAGCTCACCCCGGGTCCGGTGTTCACGACCGCGACGTTCATCGGCTACGTGCTGGGCGGCCTGCCCGGGGCGGCCGTCGCCACCGTGGGGATCTTCCTGCCGTCGTTCCTGTTCGTGGGTGCCACCTACCCGTTCATCGGCCGGCTCCGGGCGTCGCCGTGGACGGCGGCGTTCCTCGACGGCGTGAACGCGATCGCCGTGGCCCTGATGGCGGCGGTCACCTGGCACCTGGCGCGCGCGGCGATCGTGGACTGGCTCACCGCCCTGACCGCGGTCCTGGGGTACGCCGCGCTCGTACGCCTGAGGATCAACTCGGCCCTGCTCATCCTGGCCGGCGGCGTGTTCGGCGCCTCTGTCGGCGTGCTCGGAGGGGGGCAGTAGCGTCGGATTCGCGCGGAGTGCAGCGGCGCGCCTCCGCGCTCCCCGATCGACCCCCGGTGCGGGATGTGAGCCTCACGACATACCGTAGCGTGGCCGGCGGCAGCCCCGGCGCGATCCGGATCGGTGGGGCCAGCGCGACGGTATCGCCTCAGGGAGGGTAGCCTACGACCGACTCAGTTCCATCCTGAAGTTGTAGCGGTCCGAGGGCAGCACGCTCACGAGATGCTCCAACGCACGCCCACGTTCGTCGAAGCTGGTTCGCTCGACGACGAAGACCGGGAGGCTGTGCGGAATCTGCAAGATCAACTGCTCGTGCCGAGCCGGCAGGCGTGCGCGAAGGTGTTGGCTGGCCCGCACGAAGCGCAGGCCGTAGCGAGCTTCGACGAGCTCGAGGAGCGACCCGCTCAGGTTCTGGGCCAGGATATCTGGAAAGAGATCGCCCGGGAGGTAGGACCGTTGGAGCGCCATGGGCACGTCTCCGCCCCGGTGCAACCGGGTGATGAGGGCAACCCTCTCGGGAGCGCCGAGGCGGAGCACGGAGGGAGCTGCGGCGGCGGGCACCCACTCTGCAGATAGCACCTGCGCTTCGTGACGAAGTCCCCTGGCGAGGAGGTCCTCCGTGAAGAATCCCACGAACCGTAGCAACTGCTGATCCACAGGGCCGCGGACCACGTGCAGCCGCCCTCGCGGCGTTGGCCGGAACACTCGGCCGTCCCGCATGAGCTCGGCGAGGGCTCGCCGTGCGGTGGTCCGGCTGACACCGTAGCGTTTGCAGATCTCGGCTTCGGTGGGGACCGGATCGCCTGGTTTGAACACGCCACGGTCTATCTGGCTGACGAGGTGGCGCTGCACCTTGAAGTAGGCGGGCGACGGGTCAGCGTACACGGCTTCATCGCTCATGTGCGTCGACGCTCCTGGGGCGGTATGGTGGGGTTGCTATTGTAACTACATACGTATATAATATCACATGTCCAACCCCACGGGAGGGCAGGCCCTCCCCGAGTGGCTCACCCCACTGCCAAGGAGACTTCGGGCGACGGGCTGAGGGCAGACGGCGTGGAAGGGAAGAACCCCGGACGGAGACCCGCAGAACCCGCGCGCATTCTTGTTGAACGCGAACCGGGAATCGCGACGCTCACCCTCAACCGTCCTCGCGTGCTGAACGCTATCGACCGGGCCACGCTCGTGGACCTGGATCGTGCGATCGCCCAGATCGAGGCCGACACCTCCGTCCGGTGCGTCATCGTGACCGGCCGGGGTGACCGGGCCTTCTCGACGGGAGCGGACGTCTACGAGCTCGCGCGCTTGTCCCCCGAAGCCGCGGTCGCGCAGATGCGCTACGGCCAAGCAGTCTTCAGGCGGCTGAGTCGTTTGCCCCAGCCGGTCGTGGCGGCGGTCCGCGGCTACGCGCTTGGCGGCGGGTTCGAGCTCGTCCAGTGGTGCGATCTCGTTGTCGCCGCAGAAGACGCGGTCTTCGGCCATCCGGAGATCACGCTGGCGAACGTGCCGGGGTGGGGCGGCAGCCAAGTGCTCCCGCGGCTGCTCGGCAGGCCCCGGGCCGCCTGGGTTGTCCTCAGCGGAGCCCGCTGGCCGGCCGGCGCCATGATGGCGACAGGCCTCATCACGCAGCTTGTACCGGCGGATCAGGTGCTCTCGGCTGCGCGCGCACTCGCGCGCGACCTGAGCGAACGGTCGGCGACGGCGCTGGCCCTGGCCAAGCGCCTGGTCTGGGACGCCGAGGAGCGCCCCCTGACCGAGGGGTTGAGGGCGGAGGCCGACGCGGTCGGCCAGTGCTGCAAGACGGAGGAGCAGCGGCGCGCCGTGGCTGCGTTTATCCGACGCCGTTCATCGCGGGACCGGGGAGGGCAGCCGGAGTGGGAGGAGCCGCACCGGTGAGCCCGCGAGGCGTCCTGGACATCGCCTGCGCCAAGCTGGAGCACCTGGAGCGTGTCTTGCCGGCCTTCCCTCATACGACCCGGGCAGGCCGTTGGCGCACAGGGGAGCATGGCCGCTGGACCGGGGGCTTCTGGATCGGGCTCCTGTGGCTCGCGTACCTGCACACGAGCGCTCCGGCGTTCCGCGAGGCGGCGTATCGATGGACCCGGCGCCTCGCTCCGCGCGCGGCGGATACCACGACCCATGATATGGGGTTCCTCTTCGGCCCGAGCTGCGTGACGGGGTACAGGATCACCGGGGATCCGTGGTTCAAAGACCTCGCGCTCGAGGCCGCCCGATCGCTGTACAGCCGCTACCGGCCACAGGGACCGTTCCTGCCGGCCTGGGACGAGGAGGGAGCTCCGGAGTGCGAGGGGCTTCAGATCGTCGATAGTGTGGCCAACCTCCCGCTGCTCGTGTGGGCCGCCGGGGAGGCCGGGCGGGGGGAATGGCGCGAGGCTGCCCTCGCCGTTGCCAGGAAGATCGCCGTGGAGCACGTTCGCCCCGACGGTTCGACCATCCAGGTCGTCGAGTTCGACCCGCACACGGGGGAAGTCGTGCGCAAGCGGACGCACCAGGGATACTCCGCTGACAGCTGCTGGTCGCGGGGTCAGGCGTGGGCGTCCTATGGGTTCGCCAACCTGTCACGCTACACCGGGATCCCCATGTTCCGCGAGGTTGCCGTGATGTGCGCGCGCTGGTTCCTCGAACACCTCCCGCCGGACGCCATCCCGTTCTGGGACTTTGAAGCGCCCGCCATTCCCGATGAGCCGCGCGATGCCGCCGCGGCGGCTGTGGCCTACGCGGCCGCGGGCCTCCTTCGGGATCATGCGGCCCAACAGCGACTCGGGCAGGCGCTGGTCGAGCACTGTTTCGAAGCCCGGCCGGAACCCTATCAGGGCCTGGTACGGCATGCGACCGCGGATCGTCCTCGAAACTCGGCCGTCGACGAGTCGACGATCTACGGAGACTACTACTTCCTGGAGGGCGCGTTCCGAGAGGTCTGGCCATCGCGGGCAGCGCTCCTGTACTGATTCGGTGAGGAGAGGACCGGGGTGAAGGTCTGCAGGGCAGCCGAGGCTGTCGCTTCGATCCGGGACGGCGATACCGTGGTCGTCTGCGGGGACGCGGGCGCGCTCGTGCCCGACCACGTCCTCGCCGCGGTGGAAGAGCGGTTCCTGCGCGAAGGACATCCGAGAGACCTGACGCTCGTCCTCCCGGTCGCGGTGGGCGATGTGTTCGATCAGCCAGGCGCCGACCGGCTCGCCCACGTCGGCTTGGTGCGCCGCGTGATCGCAGGGTCCTATGTGATGGGTACGTCCCCGATGACAGGACGGCGTTCCCGGCTGACCGAGATGGTGCTCGCCGACGAGGTCGAAGCGTATAACTGGCCCATCGGCACGCTGATGCACTTGCTGCACGCGATCGGTGCCGGGCTCCCCGGCCTGATCACGCCGGTCGGCGTTGGGACGTTCGTCGATCCCCGGCACGAAGGGGGTCGCATGAACGCCCGGACCCGCGAGACGCTCAACAGCGTCCTGGACGTTGGCGGCCGGGAGTACCTGTTCTACCCGTCCTTCACCGTGAACGTGTCGATCATCCGCGGCAGCACCGCGGATCCCGACGGCTATCTCTCCTGCGAACGGGAAGGTCTGACGGGCGGGCTGTTCGTGGAAGCCCTGGCGGCACGTTCATCGGGGGGCACCGTCATCGCCCAGGTGGCACGGCTGGCGGAACGCGGCGCGCTCTCCCCGCTGGCGGTCCGGGTGCCTGGCCCCCTTGTAGACGCGATCGTTGTGGCCCCCGAGCAGCCTCAGGCGACAGGCCTGCGCTACGATCCGGGCGTGTCGGGCGAGCTGCGGGTACCATGGCCCCCCGACCCCGGGACCCCGGATGCAGCGAAGCGTGTCATCGCCCGCCGGGCACTGCGCGAACTCCAGCCGGGAGATGTTGTGATCCTCGGGGTGGGCGCGCCGGCCGAGATTCCCACGTGTGCCCATGCCCGGGGACGGCTCGACGCCTTCACATTCCTGACCGAACACGGCATGTACGGAGGCAAACCTCTGAAGGGCCTGCAATTCGGCCCAGCGCTCAACCCGCGCGCGATCATCGACACGCCATCGCAGTTCGCGTTCATCGACGGAGGCAACTGCGACGTGGCGGCGCTCGCGTTTGCGGAGATGGATGCGCTGGGCAACGTGAACGTCTCGAAGCTCCCCGGCCTCATCCCCGGGTGCGGGGGGTTCATCAACATCGCCCGCGCCGCGCGGCGGCTTCTCTTCTGCGGGACCTTTACCACCGGAGGCCTCGAGGTGGTGGCCGCCGGCGGCCGGCTACGCATTGCGCGGGAGGGCCGCACACGCAAGTTCGTGGCGCGCGTGGGCCAGGTGACGTTCCCGGCGCGCCGCTTCCTGGATGGGCGCACGGTGCGCGTGATCACCGAGCGGGCGGTGTTCCGTCTCGGTGCCGAGGGGCTGGTGCTCGAGGAGATCGCGCCGGGCATCGACCTCGACGGCGACGTGCTGGGGCGGATGGAGTTCCGCCCGATGCTGGCCCACGGGGGTCCTGCGTTCATGGCAGCGGATCTGTGTACGGAACCTGAGCGTGAGGAGACGCGGGCGCGCAGCGCGCGTGTTCTCCACGAGCAGAGGGGGCGGGAGACATGAGGAAGGTCACGCGGCGACAGTTCCTCCGGTACGCGGGGGCGGCGGCCGGAGCCGCCACCGCCGGACCGCTGATGCTGGCGGGGCGCGGCGCATCCGTCCGGGCCGCGGGGGCCCCGACGGTGACGATGATCCACTGGAGCCACTTCGTCCCTTCGTTCAATCCCCTCCTGGAACGGCAGGTCGCGGAGTGGGGCCGGAGGAAGGGAGTCGAGGCCCGTGTAGACTTCGTCAGCTACGCGGATATCCCGGCGCGGATCGCCGCCGAGGCGCAGTCGAAGACCGGGCACGATATCATCATGCTGCGGGTGTTCGACGCCGCGCTCTACGAGGGCAATCTGGTGCCGATGGACGACGTCGTGGCGGACCTCGAACGGCAGTGGGGGCCGTTTCGCCCTCTCGCCCGGTACCTCGACTACGTAGGGGGCCGTTGGATCGCTTTCCCCTGGTACTTTTGGAGTTTCCCGTGCGTCATCAACACCGCGTACTGGCGGAAGATCGGCTACGGAACGGAAAACGTGGCGGCCCTCTCATGGGAGGGGCTGGCGGGCGCGGCGAAGCAGCTCAGCGACATGGGCCATCCGGTCGGTGTGGCCGTGAGCCAGACGTTCGATGCCGATGATGGTCTCTACCCGCTCCTGTGGTCGTACGGGGGTCGCACCGTCGATCAGAAGGGCGACATAGTCATCGATTCCAAGGAGACCGCGGACAGCATCGAGTACATGAAGAAGCTCTTTCCGCTGATGCCGCGAGAGGTGCTCGGCTGGGACGACGCCGGGAACAACAACCTGATGCTCTCCGGCCGGGGATCCTGGACGCCGAACCCACCCAGCATCTGGGCCGTGGCGCACCTCAAGCACCTCCCGATCGAGGGAGACTTCGATCACGTCCCGATGCCCCACGGACCCCGAGGCCGCTTCCGCAGCACGAGCACGCTGTCGCTCGGGATCTGGAAGTTCAGCAAGAACATCGAGCTTGCCAAGGACCTCGTGCGGTACCTCGCCAGCAAGCCTCAGTACGACCAGCAGGTCGAGGCGTCGCTCGGGTACAACGAGCCCTTCCTGAGCAGGCTCGCGGACGACCCGTATTGGAAGCAGCACCGGGTCCTGCGGTTCTACGAGCCGCCCGAGGAGACGCTCGAGGTACCCGGGTGGCCGGGGCCGGCTGGCCGTGGCGCGGCGCTCACGTACAACCTGTTCACCATCCCTCTGATGTACGCGAAGGCGGTCACCGGGCAGATGACCACCTCGCAGGCGATCAAGTGGGCGGAAGGAGAGCTCCGGAAGGCCTACGGGAAGGGATAGCCTCAATCGATGCCACCGAGGATCTCGAGCCCGTCTTCGGCCAGATCGAGGGGGTCGTGGGCCTACACGCTTCTCGGTGCGCGGACCGGTGAAGGTCCGCGGTGAGTGGTCGCTCGTCGCCACCGCGCCTACCCCCCCGACCCCGGGGTGGCGCGTCCGACGGTGTCAGGAGCACCATGGCAGGGGCAGACCCCTGGCGTGTCTCATAGGACCAGGCACATGACCGTTCGCGCAGGAGCGCTCGACACCGCGGCGCCCCGGGTCCCCGCGGTCGGCAGGCGCCGGAGCGCGGAGGCACGCCTGGGCTACCTGATGGTGGCACCGGCCGTCCTCCTCCTGATTCTCCTGATCGCCTACCCGTTTCTCATGTCCCTGTACATGAGCCTGACAGACGAGTACGTCGGGACGCCGGGGCGTTTCATCGGCCTGGGCAACTTCGTCTATCTCCTGCACGACGACGTCTTCCGACAAACCGCGATCAACTCAGTTCTGTACACGGTCGTGGCCGTCGGGGTCAAAACCGTCCTGGGCATCGTCTTGGCTCTCCTCCTCTACGCCCTCCCATGGGGCAGCCGGCTCTTCCGGGGGGTCATCCTCCTGCCGTGGGTGATCCCCACCGCGCTCAGCACGCTTGCCTGGTGGTGGATGTACACGCCGCCGTACAGCGTCGTCAATTGGATGCTCATGCGCCTGGGCGTGATCTCGCAGCCGATCCTGTGGCTGAGCGACCCCGCCTGGGCGCGGATCGGCATCATCGTCGTCAACGTCTGGCGCGGCCTGCCGTTCTACGCGATCACGTTCCTGGCCGGCCTCGTTGCCATCCCCCGCGAGCTGTTCGAGGCGGCGGAGACAGACGGGGCCGGTCCGCTCGTCCAGTTCCGGGCGATCATCCTGCCGCTCTTGCGGCCGATCCTCAGCATCGTCGTGATGTACTCGACGGTCTTCACGATCGCCGACTTCGAGATCGTGTTCATCCTCACGCGCGGCGGGCCGATGAATATGACGCATCTGTTCAGCACGCTTGCGTTCCAGGTGGGTCTGGTCAGCACGTTCATCGGGCGGGGCGCGGCGATCACCCTGTTCATCTTCCCCGTACTCGCCGTCGCATCGTTCTTCATCCTGCGTCTCGTGCGGGCGGGCGAGGAGTATGCGTAGGCGCAGGTTCGTGCGCCGCCTGCTGGTCTACGCCGGTCTGGCCCCGTTTGTGGCCTTCGCCGTGCTGCCCTTCTACTGGATGGCGGTCACCAGCCTCAAGACCGATGCAGAGACCTACAACCTGCAGGCGATGCCCTTCCTGATCCGTCACGGCATCACGGGGGAGCACTATGCGCTCCTGTTTCAGCAGACGCCGTTCCTGCTCTGGTACCGGAACACGGTCGCCGTATCTGTGCTCGCGACCCTCGGCTCGGCGGCGATCGCGGTCCTCGCGGCGTACAGCATCGTTCGCATCCGGTTTTGGGGGAGCGACGGCGTGGCGGTCGGGACGTTCCTCACGTACCTGGTGCCGCCGACGCTGCTGTTTGTGCCACTCTCCGAGGTCGTGGGGCGCCTGCACCTGATCGACTCGTATTGGGCGCTCGTGCTCACCTATCCGACGTTCATCGTTCCCCTCTGCACCTGGCTGTTGATCGGCTACTTTCGCGGCATCCCCAGGGAACTCGAGGAGAGCGCCATGGTCGATGGGGCGACGCGCCTCGCGGCACTGGTGCGGGTCGTCCTTCCGGTCGCCGTGCCGGGGGTGCTGACCACGGTGCTGCTCGGGTTCACGCTATCGTGGGGAAACCTGATCTACCCGCTGGCGTTCACATCGTCGACGCCGCAGAAGGTCCTCACGGTGGGCCTGCTCACCGAGTTGGTGCGTGGCGACGTGTTCTACTGGGGATCGCTGATGGCCGCCGCGCTCCTGGCCTCGGTGCCGATCGCGCTCGCCTACAGCTTCTTTACGAGCTACTTCGTGTCCGGGTGGACGGCCGGAGCCACGAAGGGGTAGCGCCGGCCGGGTGACGCCGCGGGGCCCCTACGTGCGCAGGGTGGCGTCCGCGTGCTGGCGGAAGCGGGGCATCACCTCCGTCGCGAGGAGCTCCATCGAGCGACGCCACAGCTGCGGGCGGTCCCAGTCGTGCCCCGTCACGAGCAGCGTGCCGAAGTGCCCCACCTCATCGCGCAGCGCGACCAGCTGATCCAACACGCGGTCCGGGCGGCCCGCGATGACCTGGGAGCGCACGATCCGCTCCACGGTCGCGGCGTCGTCGGCCATCCCGGGGTCGGGCTTGAGCATGAACAGCGCCTTCCGGGCCACGCTGAAGCTGTGGCGGAAGAAGCTGTAGTAGTACCAGAGCCCGCTTGCGGGGTCGGCCAGGTAATCGTCGGCTTCCGCGTCCGTCTCGGTGACCAGCAGGCAGCGCGCCACGCGCCACACGCTCGGGTCGGGGCGCCGGCCGGCCTGCTCGCACCCCTCGGCGTATCGCTGCCAGTGGCCGCGCAGGTAGCGGCGGTGGAAAAAGTTCCCGGAGATCGGGATCCATCCCCGCCTCCCCGCCGTCGCGGCGCTCGCGGAGTCGGGCGTGACCAGCGAGAGCGCGATCGGCGGGTGCGGTACCTGGTACGGGCGCGGCACCCACCCGACCTTGAACTCCGGCCAGACCGCCTCCCGCAGCGACACCTGCCACGACCGCCCGCGCAGGTCGTAGGGCGGATCTTGGGCCCAGAGCCGCAGCACCATATCGATCGCCTCGACCAGCATCTGGGAGCGCAGCTCCGCCTGCGGGAGGCAGAACGCCTCCATGTCGCTCGCCAGGCCTCCCGGCCCGATGCCCATGATGAAGCGGCCCCGGCACAGGTGGTCGAACATCGCTGCGTGCGCGGCGACGGTGAGGGGGTGCGTTTGCGGGAGGTTGAGGACGCCCGTGCCGAAGCGGATCGTGCGCGTGCGGTCGATCACGCTCGAGAAGAGCATGAGCGGCGAGCTGACGCGCTCGCTCCACGAGGTGAAGTGCTCGCCGAGGAAGACCTCCGACAATCCCAGGGCGTCGGCGAGGATGATCGCCTCCCGGTCCTCCTCCAGCACGGTTGTGTAGTCGCGGCCGTGGTGGTGGAGCGGCATCATGAACAGCCCGAGCCTGACGCTCACCTGGTCCTCCCCAGAGCCGGCGGGCGCCTCCGGGCGCCGGCGTCGATGGACACGATTTCCGAGCGCCACCCGCACTTCCCTTCCCGTAGCCGCGGGGACGCCCGGCAGGGGCATCGGGGTCGCTCACCTTCGACGAGGTCGTCCCCGGCCAGCAGGGGACCGCACCGGCTGTACGAGTACGTCAGGCGGACGCCGGTCGTCAAGGAGGAGGTGACGCAGAACGCCGGCGACGCCGACGGCGCGCTAGCGATAGCTATAGCTAGGGGGCGTACCGGAAGCGGTAGATGCCGCCCGAGGCGTCGTCGGTCAGATAGAGGCTGCCGTCCGGGGCCACGACGGGATCGACGGGACGCCCCCACGCGGATCCGCCGGGCTCGAGCCAGCCCGTCGCGAAGTCCTCCGCCGGGCCGGCCGGCTCCCCGCCCCGGAAGGGAACGTAGACGACCTTGTAGCCCGTGGGCGTGGTACGGTTCCACGAGCCGTGGAAGGCCACGAACAGCCCGCCGCGATAGTGTCCCGGGAACGCCGCCGCGCGGTAGAACGCCACGCCGAGCGGAGCCGAGTGCGCCTGCATCTCGAGGGCCGGCGCGACCATCGTCCGGCAGCGCTCCGGGGCTCCCAGCGAGGGGTCGGGCACGCGGTTGCCGTAACAGAACGGCCAGCCGTAGAAGCCGCCCCGCACGACCCTGACCAGGATCTCGGGCGGCAGGTCGTCGCCGAGGAAGTCGCGGCCGTTGACCACCGCCCACATCGCGCCGGTCGACGGATCCCAGGTGAACCCGACGGCGTTCCGCAGGCCCGTGGCGTAGATCTCGCGCCGCGAGCCGTCGGCACGAAAGCGCAGGATCGCCGCCCGGCGGGGATCCGACTCCGCGCACGCGTTGCAGTCTGAGCCCCACCGCCGCTAAGATAATTTGACCCGCGCGTCGAAATAGCCCCCTGACACACTCAGAATCGGACTACCAGTTGCGCCCATCGTCGCAGCAACGAGGTGAGCTGTCATGGCTGCACGGCCTGCCGCTC
>Ga0209810_1000422_pt1 | contig 95464 bp, 90 predicted proteins | sample Coa_R1_7_FD_187159 | JGI IMG/M metagenome (GOLD analysis project Ga0209810, IMG submission 187159) | Surface soil microbial communities from Centralia Pennsylvania, which are recovering from an underground coalmine fire - Coalmine... | ecosystem: Environmental > Terrestrial > Soil > Unclassified... | reverse complement strand
TCCAATCTCCAAAATGGATTCTAAGCTAATGCGCTACCAGCGGCTTTGAAATCTCATCCAGCAAATCGGGCTTGCCTTGCTCACGCGCCAGGTGTGGATAACGCTCGCCGCCGTGATAATCAACGCTGAAGGTCTGATAGTAACCGTCATTCAGCACTAAAAGCTGCAAAGGCTGGGAGCTGTTTAGGCTTTCCTTCAGGGCATCGTGCAGAACGGCGGGTGTAAAAGCCTTGCTGTTCACTGCCATCAGCCGCATGCCTGCGGAAATTCCCGCTTTATAAGCGGGCGAGCCCACAATGCAATCCTGAATATCACCGTTCTCTTTCAACAATAAACCTATCGAATAGACGGCATTTGTTGTGTGATGAACTTCGTCCTGCACTTTGAGCATTTCCGGTTCCTGGTCGTTATAGATCAGCTTCCAGCCCGCCGATTCAATGCCGCCCATGGGAGGTTGGGGAGAAGTGGATTCCAGCCGAGTGCGGAAAAAGTTTGCCCAGTCATACGGGGCGACCTGGTTCAAAGCCTGCACGAGGTCCTGGAAAGTATAAGTTTTCAGTTGTGGCCCCTCATTCGGCCCGCCGTAAAAGAGATGGCAGAAATCCTTCAGGGATTTACGACCCTGGGTGAGGTGGCGTATGGTGGTATTCACCTCCAGCCATAAAAGGTCACCTTCTTCGTAATAGTCCGTCGTGCGTCGCCAATTCCTCCATTCATCAGGAGAAAAATAGAGAATCTGCGCTGCATCCGCCGTATCCTGCAAGGGACGCCAGGTGCGACCTGGTCGGCCAGGCCCCAGCATGGCAGCAACCATCGCCAGGTGCTCGCGATACTGCTTGGGCGTTAAGAGCCCCGAGCGCGTGGCCAGCAGATTGCCCAGGTAATCCGTGAGCCCCTCATAAACCCAAAGCAGATCGGTCTTCATCGGCTCTTCGTAGTAAGGAGGGCTCAAATCCTGCGGTCGTCGGAATTTCCCATTCCAGGAATGAACAAACTCGTGCGGCAGAAGGCCCGCCATTTGCAGGCGCGGGGCGCTCTCGATCAACGAGCGCTCTGGCACGCGGCTGTCATCCGACTCATGATGCTCCAGGCCGAAGTGTGCCACGTGATTGCTGAGCGTGAGCAGAAAGTGATAGTCACGATAGTGGCGCGCGCCAAATAGCGCTCCGGTCTCAGCCACCAGATGCGTATAGTCTTTCTGCAACTCCGGACTGAGATTCAAAGCCGCGTCGCTATCAGCGGCAATGTCCATCTCGTGGTGAATCGGCTCTCCAGGTGGAGTCACATTGACGACGCGCAGATATTGCCCGGCAATCACCGGTGAATCCACCAAGCGGTTGAGCGACACAGGCTTGAACTGAATTTCGTCTCCCGCCTCCTGCGCAATGGGTAATGCCGTGCCGAATTTCCATCCCTCCGGCAGCCGGAGCGTAGCGTCGTAAGTGATTTCCTGAGCGCGGAAGCCAGCCGGATAGAGCAGATTCTGGTTCCAACTGATCACCACCAGCTTGTCGGTCGCAGAGGCCCCGGCGCTGAAACCGGAAGTGACCGCCGGTTCGATATAATCCAGATCCACGCTGAGGCTGCTCACTCCGTCAGGAACGGTGAGATGGAATGTAAACATATCCAGCAGGTCGCGTCGCCAAGGGATCGGTCGGCCGTTGGCCGTAAACTTCAGCCCGGTCAGATTAAGGATAGGACCATCGGGCGCGTGCTCACCCGGAATCCATTTGGGATAATAGAGCTCCAATTCGCCTGCGTGAACAGGCATGATCATGTGGGTATGGATGATCTTCATCGGAGCCTGGGTGGCGTCCACGTTGAGCGTGATGGTGGGGCCGGCCTGCGCGCGCAGCGCGAAAGGACAGATAAGAACAGCGGCGATCATCAGCACATGATAAAGAGGTCTCATGTTTCAGCAACTCCTTGGTCAAGCGGGATCGGGAATCAAGATGATACGGATGTGAGGGCCTGAACGCGAAGGGCTCCTCCAGGCGCATGCGCGCGGTATCTTTAACCCCAAATCATACGCTCTCTGGGCCATTGTTTACAAACTTGAAGCTCGTGGATATGCTGCTCGACGTTAGGGCCTTAAGTAGAGGAACTCCACCCCCGGGTAAACTTTAAAAACGCCACTAGGCGGCAGCCGCTCGCTGCGGCAAAGGCTGCCAGATAGGCATCGCTCCATCTGGTGCCGCGCAAATCGAGTTGGCGCGCCCATTGCCCCAGCAATTCGTCCAGACCCGCCGGCTCGCTGAGAAAGGTGATTTGCGGCAACGCCAGCTAGGTGCGAAGTGCCCGCCAGGCCGCATCACCGCCCAAAGCGGCATTACCCAAAATGCGCGGGTTGGTCAGGTGACGCAGAAGCTCGAGCGCGGTCACGCGGCAGAAAGCCAGCTCGCTCGCGGCTTCATCATCCCAGTAGCGCCTTGCCCGCGCGTAGTGCACATGGTCCGGCGCGCTGAGCGGGAGCCAGACACTCGCATCAAGAAGATCGCGCATGCTTGGCCTCATCCTCCTCTTCTTCCAGGCGAGCTAGCTCCCGGCGAGAAAGAGCCTCGATGGGCTCTCCCCGCGGTGGAATGATTACCGGCGGAGGGCCAAACCTCTTGCCAGAGGTCCTCTCGTCTGTAGAAGAACGGAGCCTGTAACCTGTTGAATCGCTGGCGGATTCTGTGGAGCGATGCGGCGATAGCGCTGTCGCGCAGCAATGCGGGTCACCATCGCCTTCGATAGCCTTGAAAAAGCGCCTTCTGCTCACCCATAATGAGAAATATATTCGCACAGAGGATCACAGATCATGGCATTGTCAGGTTTATTCAGGAAACTGGATCGCGAACACTGGTTCATCTGCTATACGTGCCTTGGAGACAATAACCATGATGAGGTCAAGGCTATCTTTCACTCCCTGGCTCCCAAGGTGCTGATCCTGGGGCGACCTTGGCAAAAATGTCCGCGTTGCGGCGGCACCAATACAAAATCATTTGCGGAGCTTAAGGCCGAACGTCAGGACTCCGCCTTATGGGGCTTGGAAAGGGCAGTCAAAAAGAATCCTCGCAGCTTATTTGAAGTATCCAACGCGCCTGCAGGTTTAACAGGACATTCGGATCTGAAGATGCGGTGAGCAGTCGAAATCTTTCAATTTGATCGGAACGATTACACCCATTTTCTGCCCGGGACAATGGCCTTTTCTCTAAACACCGATTTTTATCGTAACTCAAATTCACTCCCCTTTAACCTGTGTGTAACAGATTAAGCCAAGGATAGAACTTTAAATCCTACACAGGGGGCTCTTGTTTCTGTGAAAAGCTCAACATATAGCAAGGGGATGCCTTTAGCGGTTCTAGTTCTTGTATGCCTGTCGATGATTTCCTGCAGTCACAATGCCTCTAATGAGGGACAGGCAGGCCACATAACCCTTATTAACATTGCTGGAGCCACGTTCCCATACCCTATCTATTCCAAGTGGTTTGACGTCTATCATCAGTTGCATCCCACGATTGAGATCAATTACCAATCGATTGGTTCCGGCGGCGGCATTGAGCAGCTTCGCGCAGGCACGGTGGATTTCGGGGCATCCGACATGCCTCTCAACGATCAACTGCTCAGCACCTTCAAAGTGAAAATCCTTCACTTCCCAACAGTGCTTGGCGCTGTCGTGCCCACTTACAATCTTCCGGGCGTAACGGAGGCACTCAAATTCACGCCACAGGCCTTGGCGGGAATCTATCTGGGCAAGATCACCCAGTGGAATGATGAAGCGCTGGCCCGGGCAAACCCCGGAGTCAAGCTTCCCGACCAAAAAATCATTGTCGTGCACCGTTCCGATGGCAGTGGCACCACTTTTGTTTGGACGGATTATCTTTCCAAAGTCAGTCCGGATTGGAAGACCCAGGTTGGCAGCAACACGGCGGTCAACTGGCCTGTAGGATTAGGCGGTAAGGGCAATGAAGGCGTTTCAGGGCTGGTTGAGCAGACACCTTATTCCCTGGGATATGTTGAATTGATCTATGCTCTCCAGAATCGACTGCCTTACGGCATGGTCTGCAATTCTTCCGGGAAGTTCATTAAAGCCACTCTTGATAGTGTCACTGCCGCCGCTGCGGGGGCGGCAGAGCAAATGGCCAATGACATTCGCGTCTCGATCACCAACGCGCCAGGCCGCGATGCCTACCCCATTTGCAGTTTTACTTACCTCTTGATTCCCGCCCAAATTCCCGATACGGTGAAGAGAGATACAATCAAAGATTTCCTGCATTGGATGATGACGGACGGCCAGAAATATACGGAAGCGCTTTCTTACGCGCCGCTTCCCAAAGCCGTGGTGGACATTGAGATGAAACAACTCGCCGAAATCCAATAGCATGTCAACTTTTACAGGAACCATCACACAGACCGCTCGTCCGGAGGGTTCCGGGCGAGCACGCGTCTTTTTGAAGCGACTCCGAAGCGGTGATGAGATTGCTCACCTGATCACTCTGATCTTTGCTCTCTTCATCTTTCTGATCACCTGCCTGCTGGTTTATGAACTCTACCTTCACTCGGCCATACCGCGCCACCGTTTTGGCTGGCACTTTCTGGTTTCACGCGTCTGGGATCCGGTCTTCGAGCAATTCGGGGCTTTGCCATTTATCTACGGCACACTGGTTACCTCCGCATTGGCCCTTCTCATTGCAGTTCCGCTGGGTGTTGGGGGAGCCATCTTCCTGGCTGAATTCGCTCCCACGCGAATTTCCGATAGTCTCACTTTCGTCGTGGAGCTTCTGGCGGCCGTTCCAAGCGTCATCTACGGATTGCTGGGCATCTTCATCGTCATCCCCCTGCTGCGCGATCCCGTCGATCCCTTCTTACAAAAGCATTTGGGATTTCTGCCGCTCTTTCAAGGCCCTATTTACGGCGTAGGCTTTCTTGCCGCAGGGTTGGTGCTGGCTATCATGATTGTTCCATTCATTTTGTCGATTTCGCGCGAAGTGCTGTTGGCCGTGCCGACCGAGCAGCGGGAGGCGGCGCTGGCCGTCGGCGCCACGCGCTGGGAATCCACCTGGCAGGTGGTGGTTCCCTATGCCCGCGCTGGCATTCTGGGTTCCATCTTTCTCGCCCTGGCTCGAGCTCTTGGAGAAACGATGGCGGTTACGATGGTGATCGGGAACACTCCCCAGATCAGCGCTTCGCTCTTTGCTCCGGGTTACTCCATTGCGGCGGTGATCGCCAATGAATTCACCGAAGCGACGGGCCCGGCTTACCTCGAGTCTCTGATCGCGCTTGGGCTGGTGCTTTTCATCCTGACCATCATTCTGAACGGCCTCGCGCGGCTGCTGATTTTGGCCACCACCAGGCGGGGGACAGCGCACTGATGCGATATCGTGCCGGTTGGCGAAAGACGGTAAATATGCTGATGCTGGGCGTCACGGGCCTGTGCGCCCTGGTAACCGTCTCCGTACTGGTCCTGATTCTGGCTTACCTTGCCGCGAAAGGCTGGCATTACCTGAGTTGGTCGTTTCTTACCCAGCTTCCCAAACCCGTCGGCGAGGTCGGGGGCGGCATGGCGAACGCCATCGTGGGCAGCGGCAAATTGCTTTTAGTAGCAGCCGTGACTGGCGTTCCGGTCGGTCTGATGGCCGGGATTTATCTTGCCGAATTCGGCGGTAAGACGTTTTCGTTCCTGGTTCGTTATACCACCGACCTGCTGAATGGCGTTCCTTCCATCGTTATGGGCATCTTTATTTACACGATTGTAGTGCTCCCCATGGGCCATTTTTCGGCGCTTGCCGGGGGGTTGGCACTGGGTGTCATGCTGATTCCCATCGTCGTTCGGAGCACCGAGGAGTTTCTGCGCGCGGTTCCCGGAACCCTGCTTGAAGGTGCGCTGGCGCTGGGAGCAAGCCGATGGAGAGGCGTGGCAACGGTGGTCATTCCGGCGGCCTTCCGAGGCATCGCCACGGGCGTATTGTTGAGCCTCGCGCGGGTGGCTGGCGAGACCGCTCCGTTGCTCTTCACCAGCTTCAGCAACCGTTATTGGAGCCCGGGCTGGAGCCAGCCCATCGCTTCGTTACCGGTCATGATTTATACCTATGCTATCTCGCCTTACCGAAGCTGGCGGCAACAGGCCTGGGCGGCGGGGTTTGTGTTGCTGGCCCTCGTGCTTCTTGTTAACATTGGAGCGCACATCATTCTTTCCCGCCGGTATTCCATCCAGCGAGGATAAGGTATGGGTATGGGTGCAGGGACTAAACTTTCATCGATAGGGAGCGAGACTAACTTCAGGGTACGGATGACGGAACACCTGCCGCGAACCTCTGACATCAAGTTCCGGATTTCGCACCTGAATTTCTACTATGGCGCCGTCCAGGCGCTCCACGACATTTCGCTCGACATCCCACAGAACCAGATTACCGCTCTCATTGGCCCTTCCGGTTGCGGCAAGTCCACCTTCCTGCGCACGCTGAACCGGATGAGCGAGACGATTCGCCATACACGAGTGGAAGGCGAAATCTTGCTGGATGACGAAGACATCTTCTCGATGGATCTCGTCACACTCAGGCGCCGCGTGGGGATGGTGTTTCAGAAACCCAATCCTTTTCCCAAAACCATTTTTGACAATGTGGCCTACGGGTTGCGCGTGAATGGCGGACTTCGCGGAGCGGCCCTGGCGGATGCCGTGGAGGCCAGCCTGCGGCGCGCCGCATTATGGGATGAGGTGAAAGATCAGCTTGGGAAATCCGCCCTGACGCTCTCGGGCGGCCAGCAACAGCGCCTCTGCATTGCGAGGGCTCTGGCGGTGAACCCTGAAGTGTTGCTTCTGGATGAGCCTTGTTCGGCGCTCGACCCCATCGCCACGGCCAAAATCGAAGACCTGATGTTCACACTCAAGGAAAATTGCACCGTCCTGATTGTGACGCACAGCATGCAGCAGGCTGCGCGTGTTTCAACCCATACGGGATTTTTCCTTCTCGGCAAGCTGATTGAGTTCAATGAAACCGACATTCTATTCAAAAAGCCGCTGCGCAAGGAAACCGAGGATTACATCACGGGCCGCTTCGGATAGTGCTTCCGCAGTGGTTTGAGGAAGGAGTTATTTTGCGTCATTTTGAAGAGCGTTTGGATGAACTTCGCAAGCGGCTTCTGGAGATGAGCGGGCTGGTAGAGTCCGCGATCTATCGCAGCGTGCACGCCCTGGTGGAAAAGGAAGAGAGTCTCGCCCATCAGGTCCTTGAAAATGAGTCGCGTGTGAACCAGATGGAAATCGAGATTGATGATATGGCTGTGCGCCTGCTGGCTCTTGAACAGCCTGTGGCCACCGATCTGCGCTTCATTACGTCCGCCATCAAAATCAATAACGATCTCGAACGAATGGGAGACCTGGCGGTCAGCATTGCCGAACGAGCGCTCAACCTGATGCACGAGGCGCCGGTGAACGCACTGGTGGATATCCCTTACATGGCGAATCTGGTGGAATCCATGGTCCGGAAATCTCTGGATGCCTTTGTGAAGAAGGATTCGGACCTGGCTCGAAGCGTGCTGATCTCCGATGACGCCGTGGACGATTTGCGAAACGGAATCTACAACGAAATGGTTCGCTTCATGGAAGAGAACCCGCAAAGGATTCCCCCCGCCTTGAACCTGATCTTTGTGGCTCGGAACCTCGAACGCATTGCGGACCACGCCACCAATATCGCCGAGGATGTTCTGTTTCTCGTGGAAGGCATCGACGTTCGCCATCACGCCGAAACCCGCACCTGATTCCTCCCCCATCTCCCGCCTCTGTCTTCGGAATCAGGACGATGCAGACTTCTTCCTTCGTTTCGCTCCGAGCCCGTCTCATCACCCGGGTATGCAAACCTACGGATCTGGTCCGCAGCTTGGTGATGGATGACAAAGCAAAAGCTCGAGGCGCGGCAGGAATTTCAGGATTAACAGTACAGAAGGCGGGGATTAAAAACTTTCAGCGGAGGCTACTGGATGGTGGAAGAGCCGGAAGCGTCGTCTTCCTCGGATTTGTCATCCAAAGGCTTGCGGCCAGCAAACCCTTCGTCAATGCCGTGCCAGTATTCGATCCGCTTTTCACCCAGTTTCCAGCACAGATACACTTCCCGGCCGTCCCGAAGCGTCGGAAAATCCACCAGGCCAGCGTCGAGATCCTTCACAATGCACCCCGTTTCCTGGATGTGATTCACCACTTCCTCAAGCCGCGCCACGGATTCCTCACGCTCGCCTTTTTTGCGGATCAATTCCTGATAGGGCGGAATCGATCCACCGAGCATCATGATGCGCGCCGCCGCCGCCGCCAATTCCTGGTCCAGATGATCGAGCGACCGCTTCTGCTCGCGGGCCTTTTCGAGAGAGCGCCGGATGATCGGAAGGAGTTCCTCAGCCTCCTCACGATTGAAATATTTCTCACTCATAGTTTTTGCAATCTCGAGTTTCAGCACACGGCCCGTGGATACAGGACCGCACTTCTGATTTTAACCCGAAGCTTAAACCCGTGATGCACTTTGAGGCCGCATCTCAGCCCGCCGAACTGCCACCCCTCACCCGCCGCGCGTGTGCATCTCCCGGCGCGGGTCTTTGCGAAGCTCCTCAATTGGAAAGAGAATGCTGCGGGTGTCGAGCAGCTTGCGCTCTTCTGCCCCGCGGTCTCGACGTTCCGTCCAGGCTTGTCGGATGGTCTTTGCAATGGTCTCCTGCGATGCGCCGCTTCGCAGGAGCTTCTTCAAGTCAATGCCCTGCGAGGCGTAAAGACAAAGGAACCAGACGCCGTCGGGCGTCAAACGGCTGCGGTCGCAACTGCGGCAGAAGGGCTGGCTGGTGGAAGAGATAATCCCGAAGCGAATGCCATCCGAAAGCTCGAACTCATCCGCAGGGGCTTTTGAGCGGATTTCCGCACTGCCGTCTGAACCGTCAACCACCGGACGGATAGCACCGAAGTGGCGCTCCAGCACTTCCAGCATTTCCGCTCGCGTCATCACCCTCTCGAGCGACCACCGCGTGGCGCCGCCGACATCCATATATTCGATAAAGCGGATTTCTCCGCCAATTTGGCGTCCGAATTGAATCAGGTCAGCAAGCTCATCTTCATTAAAGCCGCGCAGGATGACGGCATTGATCTTGATCTTCTCAAAACCCGCTTCCCGAGCCGCTTGTATGCCGTCGAGCACGGCAGAGTGTGCGGCGCTGCGCGTCAAAATCTGAAATCGTTCCGGGCGCAGCGTATCCAGGCTGACGGTGATGCGCTGCAATCCCGCGGCGCGGAGATCTTTCGCATGGCGTCGGAGCAACACCCCGTTGGTCGTGAGCGCCAGATCCCGAATTCCTTCCTTCTGTGCCAGCAATCGAATCAGGGTGCTCAGGTCGTGGCGCAACAGCGGCTCCCCTCCGGTCAGGCGGATTTTGTCAACCCCTAGAGCCGCAAAAATCCCGGCCAGTATGCTGATTTCCTCAAACTTCAGGATTTCCTCCCGATGCAGCCAGACGTATTCATCTTCCGGCATGCAGTAATGGCATCGCAGATTGCAACGATCCGTCACTGAAATGCGGAGGCTGCGCAATGGGCGGCCGAAGACATCGACAACCGGACGGATAAATGATGCGTCGGAATTCAGCATAAACGAAGGATAAATTTATCGTAGACGATTCGTTGCCTTTGGAGCAAGCGAGATCGCAAACAGGCGCGGCCACGTCGTTTGCTAACGTGGAGCGTTCAGGAGCCAGATCCCGGATGACAGGATCACGCCGTTTGTATAGACCATGAGCTTGCCATCCCGGGAGAAATCGAAGGGGTAGTTGTCACCCGAAAATTCAATATCGGTCCAAGGCTCGATCCTGCCGCTATCCAGATGAACCCATTCGATCAACTGTGTTCCATCAGGACGCAGTGTGCGAAAGGCAATCCGCTTGCCGTCCGGAAACCACACAGGCCAGCCTCCCGAATTGGTCACCCGCTTGAGGCCGCTGCCATCCGGCCGGACAATGAAAATGCCGCCTTTATAACCGCGATCAGGGCTGAAGGCAATCCACCGCCCATCGGGCGACCAGCGCGGCACAGTGGACGGGGAATCCACCAAGCGCTTTTCCGGCCCGCCATTTACAGGAATCACTGCAAGCCGCGAGATCTGGCTTTCAGTCCGCGCAAAAACCAACTGACGGTCATCCGGCGAGAGATCGCCATAAGCAGCATCTTCATTGCTGGGGGTGAGAGGTTCGGGAGTCCCACCGAGGCGTGGAATCCGCCAGATGCGGCTCGCCGCCGGAGCCCATGTAAAATAGGTGATCCACTTTCCGTCCCGGCTGAAGCGGCTGTAAATTTGTGGTGCCTGGCCGGAAGAGAGCGGCTGCGCCTTTGCGCCTGCACGGGTTGCCACGACCCATATCCGCCACTGACCGTTATGCTCGGCGCGGCTGAAGGTGATTTCTTTGCCATCAGGTGAAATGGCGGGCCCCCATAAGAAAGGCGTGTGGCTGAGGATGTTGAACGTGGCGCCGGTATCGAGCCGGCGAAGAACGAGCTGGTCTTTCCAATCAGAATTGAGAAAAGCCACATTTCCATCTCGGCTGACGCTCGGCCACTCATCCGGCTCGGGACCCTGCGTCAGCTGTGTATCCACGGCGCTTTTAATAAAATGGCGCCAAAGGTCTGTGGCGCCGGCACGGTTTGAGGAATAGACGATTCCTTTGCCATCCCAAGTGAACACGGGGTGATGCTCAGATACACCTGTTTGAGTTGATTCGAGCCTTTGAGGAGGCCCGCCCTGACTTGGCACCAGCCAAATCTCGCCACTTGCGCCTCCCATGCTGCGCTCAACTGCAATCCAGCGCCCGTCCGGAGACCAGGCTGGATCACGTAAAAAGGGGTAAACACTATCCTCGGAAAGCAGGATGCGCAGGCCCTGCCCTTCCGTCGTCGCAGTCGCTAACTGCTGAGGCTCGCCCGCCCGTTCAAGAATGAATGCCAGTCGCCTTCCATCCGGAGACCATGCCGGATAGCGGGCACCGGTGATTACAGGAGTTATTTCTCCGCCAAGCGCCGGCGTAATGCAGATTTCGGGAAGGTGGGACGGAGCAACAAAGCGCGTGTAGGCGATTCGCTCACTGTCAGGCGAAAAGGCCGGTTCAGCCTCTCGCACATTCTCCTCCAGGCTCAGCCTGAGCTTGCGGCCGCCAGCGACCCGTCGCACGAAAATTCGTCTCTGCCTTTCACCTGCATCGGCGACGTAAGCCAGCATCTTGCCGTCCGGCGAAATCGCAGGGTCTGAAGGATGATCCTCTCCCGAGGTCAGAAGGGTAAGCTTCCATTGCGATGAGAAGTTGGAAGGGGATCGCCTGTGAAGGACCGCGAACAAGGCCAGCACTGCCAGAATTAAAATTCCCGCCCCCAGAAACCAGGCGGTTTTACGCCTGGCGGGAACGGTGGCCAGTTCGATCGCCGCAGCCTCAACGGCTGGTGAGGGTTGAGTTGTATTCTCCGTTTCAAAATGACCATTCCTGCTCGTCAGATGGCTATTCGTGGCAGGAGTTTGAGCTGGCTCCATCAGCTCGATTGGGGCAACGAAGCGGTAGCCTTGCCGGGCGCAAGTCTCAATAAAACGAGGCCTGGCGGCAGAATCGCCCAGGGTTTTGCGCAGCTTTTTAATGGCTGTGTTTAAGCTATGTTCAAAATCAACGAACGTATCCTCAGGCCAGAGCCGAGAGCGCATTTCCTCCCGGGTGACGATTTCCCCCGGTCGATCCAGAAGCAAAGTCAGTAGCTCAACCGGCTGCCCCTGAAATTTCACTTTCAATCCGCGCCGACGCAACTCACCGGTGCGCGGATTGAACTCAAAGGCACCGAAGCGCGCGACGAGGAGCGGCTCTTTGGAATCATCCATGCTCATTACCTTCAAATGTATCCTTTCTGAAGCGGCGGCAATAAGCTGTTTTGAAATTATACCCCAGACTCAAGCCTATGGAATATAAAGACTTATGAGATCATCTCCAAATCATCATAAAATCACCTCCCGTGCATTGAGAGGATTTGGTAATTGTGCACTAATGAGAGCGTGAAACCGGATGTGGGATCGGAATTTGAGTCCTTGTTTGCGTGGAAGGAAAGGGATAAGGAGGGGTAAAAACCGTCATGCGGAATCCCCCGGGAGTGTAATTCCCATAGACCTGTCGAAGAAGACCTTCTTCTCTCTTCGGCCCGAAGTATGGCTCAATAATCTGCTTCTTCCCTGTTCATCTTCCGGTTGAAATCTGTCGTTGGCCGATGAGTTGGCTTGGAGCATTGCTTCAAGTAGGACGCTGTCAAGTCCGACTCAAAAGCTTTAAGGCTTCGCTCGGATGGGGTGCCGTTGCTGTAATGTCCATCGAAACCTCTCCAGGCGCGGCCAACGACATATCCTCCCCATGTAGTCATGTGTGTAGTTGCTCGACTAGGCTCTCCTCCAGAGAGAATGGAGGATCGGGTGAGGTTCTCATCCGATCCTCCTTCCTACCCCCTAAGACCCCATCGCGCCTTACTAACTTTAGCTCCATTCCCGCTGCTGATCATCCGCGTGGCGATTCTGCATCACCTTCTTTCGAGCGTTTTCAGGTACGTAACCAGTTGCCAAAGCTGCGCGTCGGGCAACTGTGACCAGGAGGGCATCCCCTTGCGGATTCTGCCGTTCCGCAAGGCCCAGAACAGAACTCCAGGAGGCGCACTTTGGATGGCAGGCGCGTGGAGATTGGCCGCGTGGCCCAGCCCGCGCCCCTCTGCGCCATGACAGGAGGCACAATGTTGTTCAAAGAGCTTGTGACCGGCCGCAGCGGCCCTCTCATCCCCTGCGAATGGGTTTCGTAATGATCGCGCTGAATGAGGCGCTTCGCTCAATCGTGCCGCCGGCCCCTCTTCCTTTTGGGTTCCTCCTCCCGCGGCACCGGAAGCGGCAAGAAGAAGGGCTAACCCTGCAATGATGGCTCGGCCAGCTTGTCTTTTGATCTTCCCATTCCAGAGGTGAAGGATGGCTGAGTTCATCGGAACCACCTCCGAACCATGCGGTCGAAGCGAGGAATTTCATAAGAAACTCCAAATCGAATGAGGAAACGGGCGCTATTCCCGTTTAATCCGAAGGTGGGCGAGATTCGAAGGCTGGTTCCTCCTGGAAGATTCCAATCGAGCAACGGTCCGAGATAATGCGCGGTTCCCCGGAGCCCGAATTCGTTCCAGGTGCCCAAGCCGCCGTAAATCTCCACGCCTGCCCTGAGGTTTTCGCGGCAAAGACGGCAGGCTTGCGGGGAAGCCTCAAGCGCCAACGGTCGGCTTACTCCCACCGCGTAACCGAATTCCCATGGCTCATTGGCCAGGTTCTTTTCTCCGATAAAATTCTCGGAGAGGTTCCAGCCTTTGTAGTTGCTGGAAAGGATCAGTTTGGTTTCGATCTCGCGTTCCTTTTCAGAGCGCGTCTCATTGTTGAGTTCCGCCAGGTCATCGACGGAATCGTGGTTTACGATCTCTGCCAGCGCTTTGTCCGCTGCATTGATGTTTTCGAATTCCACGTAGAGCACTGGATTGATCCAGTGCTCGTCTGCCAGAGGATGGAACCGGTTTTCCCAGCGGTAGCCAGTGAAAAGACCACCCTGGCCGCCGGTGGCCTGCGCGTCGAGGTAAAATTCGGTCGTCCACCAGCCGGTGGCGCCATATTCGAATTCAGTCCAGCCGCCCAGGAAATTGGGCGCGCTCTGCGGAAGGCCCACTAAAGGATTAAAAGATACTTCGAGGTTTCCCGGCTCCTCCATCTCGTCGTCGTAAGTAACGAAATAGGGCTTGTCCGCTTTCACGGCTCGGGGAAATGCGCTCCAGACAAGGCAGGCCAGACTGCTCGTCAAGAGCAGCCGCCCCACGTAGGATCGTCTTTCTGCCATCGTTTTCCTTTCTCATTGAAAGACCGTGGCTGACCACCCTACAATGAGGGTAGTCGTCAGCCTCCGGGTTGTCGATTACTGAATCCCCACGGTTGCCTCGCCCAAGGTCGGCCGTGGGGATTCGCGTTAACCGGCGCTACTTTTTGATGCGCCCTTACCCGCTTCGGAAGTCGAAGGTGCGCGATGCGTCGCCTCGATGCACGCCAGGCAATTTCCGCCAACCTCCAGGCGCACAACTTGAATCTCGAAACCCGTTTGTGCAGCAATTTCGCTTTGAAGTCGGTCAAAGGTCTCGCTGCTGAATTCCACAATACGGCCACAGCGACAGCATGCCAGATGAACGTGCTGGCGATCAGGCCGAACCTCGTAATAGTGCTTCTCGCCTGCCAGGTGCATCAGGTCCAGCTCGTCCACCAACTGGAGCTTTTTCAGAAGCTCCAGCGTCCGATACACGGTCGCCCGATTGATGCGCGGATCACGCTTGCGAGCCAATTGCAGAAGTGTTGCGGCATCCAGATGCTGCGATGTTTCTTGAATTGTCTCAATCAGCGCCTTCCGCTGAGAAGTAAGACGGAAACCTTTCTCGGTTACTGCGTTGAGCAGCGAACGAGTTTTGGGTTGTTCTTTACCCATAATTGCGACGGAGTCGCAACAAGTGATGAGTTTATTTCCTGCGACGATGTCGCAGTAACTTATTGAAAATAAGCATTCTGTACTAAGTTGTCCAGATTAGTGACGAATGGACATCTTTGTCAAGAGAATTCTGCGAGAGCAAGGTGGGTGTGTGTGTTCTAGCCGCCAAGGGCTGGATATGCGGTGCAAAGAATGGATAGGCCCCTCAGTGAATGTGCTTCACTTTTTTCTGCATGTAGTCCATCAGCATATACTGGCCAAGCGTGTAGGGGGTTGTGAAATAAGCTTTGCCGCGGCAGATCTCGGTAACTTTCTGAACGAAATTGATCAGGCCGTAATCCGAAGCCAGCATGAAGGTATTGATCAGAATTCCATTGCGCCGGCAGCGGGCTACTTCGTGGAGAGTTTCCGAGACTACCAGAGGGTCCAAACCGAAGGCGTTTTTATAAATTTTGCCGTCATCCAAGGTCAGCGCCGAAGGTTTGCCATCGGTGATCATAATGATCTGGCGCATGTCCTTCTTCTGACGCGAGAGAATCCGCTGCGCCAGGCGCAATCCCTCGCGCGTATTCGTATAATAGGGACCCACCTGCACGCGCGCGAGTTGGCCCAGAGGAATTTCTTCGGCTGAATCATGGAACAATACCATGTGCAGCGTATCGCCAGGATACTGCGTGCGGATGAGATGTGTCAGCGCCAGAGCAACTTTCTTGGCCGGCGTGAAGCGGTCTTCCCCGTAAAGGATCATGCTGTGGCTGCAATCAAGCATCAGGACCGTGGCGCACGAGCTTTGATATTCGCACTGGCGAACTTGCAAGTCCTCATAATCCAGATCCAGTGGAATTTTGAGACCCCCGCGCTGGATGGCAGCAAGCAGCGTCGCATTTACATCCAGATTCAGCGTATCGCCGAATTCATAGCGCCGCGTGGAGCCATGGGATTCGACTCCGGTAGCCATCTCCCGCGTATCATGACGACCGAAGCTTGACTTGCCCAAGGAAGCCAATAAATCCTTCAACGTCTTGAACCCGAGGAAGTCGAGCGCCTTATCGGTGACCTCAAACCGCACCTTGCCTTCCCGTCCGTCCCTCCCCATGCCGGGCTGCTGCTCACGAATCTCGCCCGGCGGAGCCTGGGGCTGCTCGATGGTGATGTAGCCCTCCTCGGCAAGCCGCTCGAGAAGCTGATTGATCATTTCATGCAGCCGGGATTTTTGATACTCCTCAGAGTTCTCCAGGTATTCTTTCAGCAGGTCCTCGGGAATCATACCCTTGTCGTGCAAGGCTTCGAGAAGAGCCTGGTGGAGTTGCTCCATCGTACGCTCCGGATCCATCTCATAGAAATCATAGAATTGGCTGTAAAAACCACTATCAAGCAGAAAGTCCTGGAGCAACTGAAGGAGATCTTCCGAGGTGAGTCCCTCAAAAGGATCGCCGATGTATTGACTGTATCTGATGTATTTCATCCCATCACCTTCCGGCTTCAATCCGCCGGATTGTTCGCGACCCGTCAGTTTAATGACCGACGCCGCGAAGGAGTGGCAGGGCCAGCCTCTTCCGAAGGGGTCTCCATAGGGCGCGATTCAACGTGGTAGCCCAATTCTTCGCTGCGGCTGATCTTTTTCGTGGCGTAGAGGCCCTCCAGAATAAATTCCGCACCTGAGACCTGAAGCGCCTTGTCGTCTTTCGGCTTGATCCCCAGATGCTCGACATTTTCCAGCAACCCTTGGATTTTTTTGAACTGCGGAAAGAGATCCTCCGCCGGCGCATCCTGCGGAATCTTCAAATTTCCCCCCAACTCAAACCATTTGACAATGCCCTGCAGCGGCACGCCCTCATAGTATTTCCGGAAGATTTTGGCAGTGGACTGCTTGATGATGTCGCGCGCGACGGCGTCGGCGCCGCGCAGTTCTCCTTCATATTCCAGTTCGAACTTCCCGGTCAGCGAGGGCAGAGCGGCATAGATATCGGAGAGCCGCGGCACCACCATGCCCTCGCGGTTTAACACAGCGCGGCGCTCTGCGTTTGAAACCATATTCTCCAGGCAGGTGATGGGCATGCGCTGGCTCACGCCGCTGCGCTTGTCGATCTTCTTTTCCTGGCGTGCTTCAAAAGCGATGCTTTCCACCAACTCCTGAAGGAATTGGGGAATCAACACGCGGGCCTCGCCGTTGCGCCGTACCCAGGCCTCCTGTTGCGTAATCGCCATCGCGTGCTCGAGAGTCTGGGGATAGTGCGTACGAATTTCCGAGCCAATGCGGTCTTTAAGCGGCGTAATGATTTTGCCCCGCGCCGTATAATCTTCAGGATTCGCCGTGAAAACCATCAGCACATCGAGCGGCAGGCGCACGGGATATCCCTTGATCTGGACGTCGCCTTCCTGCATGATGTTAAAGAGACCCACCTGAATTTTTCCGGCCAGGTCAGGCAGTTCATTAATGGCAAAGATGCCCCGATTGGCGCGCGGAAGCAATCCATAGTGAATGGTCAGCTCGCTTGAAAGCGCATGGCCGCCACGAGCCGCTTTGATGGGATCCACATCGCCAATCATATCTGCGATGGTTACATCCGGCGTCGCCAGCTTCTCCACGTAACGTAGTTCTCGAGGGAGATAATCGATCGGGGTGTCATCGCCTTTTTCCCGGATCAGTTCCTTGCAGGCCTGGCAGATCGGTCTTAAGGGATTGTCATGGATCTCGCAACCAGCAACGAAGGGTATCTCTTCATCCAGCAGCAACGTCAGCGTTCGCAAGATGCGGCTTTTTGCCTGACCCCGCAGGCCGAGGAGGATGAAATTGTGGCGGGAAAGGATCGCATTTTCTATCTGCGGAATGACCGTATCATCAAAACCAATAATCCCCGGGAAGACGGGCTTGCCGGATTTGAGCTTTCTGATAAGATTTGCGCGCACTTCGTCTTTGACGCTCAGACCGGCGTAATTTGTCTTTTTGAGTTCACCAAGTGTTTTTGCTCTTTCCATGGCTTCATTATAGTCTCTCCTGCAACACGGCGATACCCTTGCTTTCCCCGGTTTGGAAATGCCACCAAAGATCAAGTTCGGCCCAGCGATAACCGCAAATCAATACCCGGGAATGACGATGCTTTCGTTGTGGGGGGTTGATCAAACGGCGTGGACAAAAGTTAAGGATGGCTGTGATCGCCAATTTTTCAGGCGACTGACCTCAGCGGGGGTCAGATAGCGAAACTGGCCGGGCGCAAGTCCCTCATCGGTCAGAAAGGCGATGCGAGCGCGCTTGAGCTTCAAGACAGGGCAGCCGATCCGCTCAAACATCCGCCGCACCTGATGGTATCGTCCCTCGACCAGAGTAATCTCATACCAGGGCTTATCGCGTTCAGCCAGTTTCCCCAGTGGGCGGATGGCAGCAGGCGCGGTCTTATGGCCATCAAGCGGAATGCCCGACTCCAATTTCCTCAGATCCTCCGGGGCAGGCCTTGCTTCAAGTTTTACATGATAAGTTCGAGGTATGGCAGAAGCCCTGGAAAGAAGAAGGTTGGCCAGATCGCCGTCATTGGTCATCAGGATCAGACCCGACGAATGATAATCCAGCCTGCCGACCGGGTAGACTCTTTCCTTGATTCCAGCCTTTTTCAGAAGCGAAACCACCGTAGGCCGGCCTTCCGGATCGCTCACCGTCGAAACGTAACCAACAGGCTTGTTGAGGAGAAGGTGGATCCGTTTGCCGGCAGGTCTTAAAACTCTCCCGCTCACGGTAATGTGATCGCGCTCAGCATCTGCCTTGGAACCAAGCTCCGTCACCGTCTGACCATTCACGCAGACAAGCCCTTGCCGGATGAGTTCCTCTGCCTTGCGGCGCGAGGCAACCCCTGCGCGGGCGATGATTTTTTGCAAGCGTTCTTGCATTCAAGCTATGCTTCGGAGGAATCTGACTCTGTGGCTGGAACTCCGTCAGCAGACGGGGCCGACTCTTCTTCAACGCGGGGCACTGAATTGCCTGGCTCTTCGTTGGTGACTTCCAAGGAACCCAAGGCCTGGCGCGCCAATTCCTCAAACTCCCGCAGGCTGGGCAGTTCGCTCAAGTCTTTCAGGCCGAAGTGCACCAGAAACTCGCGGGAGGTCTTATAAAGAATCGGTCGGCCCACCACATTCTTTCGCCCTGCCGTCACCACCAGCTTTTTTTCCATGAGGGTGTGCGTGACACCGCCACAATCGACGCCACGAATTTCCTCGATTTCCGGCAGAGTCACAGGCTGGCGATAGGCGATGACCGCTAATGTTTCCAGGGCGGGTTTGGAAAGGCGGATGGGAGGCTTCAGGCTTTTCACAAAGCGCTGGAAGACTTCATGGTGCTCAGCCTTGGAGGAGAACTTGTATCCTCCGGCGACCTGGCGAATGCAGATGCCATGCTCCGGGCGCTGATATTCCTGGATCAGCGTTTCGAGCGTCGCTCGCACACGGTCGCGGTCCTCACCTTCAATGGCTTTGACCATGGCATCCACCGTGACCGGCTCTGCCGCCACATAAACAATGCCTTCAATGAGCGCTTTGAGAGTCTCTTCACTTAACATTTCCGCTCCGACCTTATCCATCCACGCCTGCCGTTTAGATTCCTAGCGAAGTCAACATACCATGATTATCCGCAGCGCCGGCATCCTGCCGGCTTCGTCCAGGGTCAGTGAGATGCTGAGGTTACATTTTACTCCCGGCCTTCCGATTCCGAATCCTTCGCAGCGTCAAACGATGCCCGCGTTTCATCCGCGGCGCTCTTTTCGTCGTAAATGGGAATAGCCTGAAAGCTGGTTTCGAGCGCCTCAGGATCAACGCCGGATATGATTTCTTCAAAGCGCTTGTTCCGGTGAACGGTGATCGGACCGAATAACTCCCGCTGGCGCAGGAGAATGGCATGGATTCTTACCATTTCGAGCAAGGCCAGAATCAAGGCGATCAGGGCCTGCTTGGCCACAAATCCCGCCATCAAGTCATCCAGCCGCACGGGATGCGGGCTTCTGAGAAGCGTATCTCTGACATACTCGATCATCGACGCCACAGTGACCTCTTCGCGCTCCACGCGCAGGGGAGGCCGCTTTTTAGCGCGCTCAATCACCTCGCGGAAGGCGGCGACGAGATCAAAAACGGAAACAGCCAGACCGGGCTCATCCTCCGCCGCAAGAAACTCACTAAGCCCAGGCTGTGACCAGGCAGCCTCCTCCACGATGCGCTTGGATTGCAGCATCTGAGCAGCATTTCTGAACTGCTCGTGTTCCAGCAGCCGGTGGACCAGGTCCTGGCGCGGATCTTCCTGCTCCTCAGGTGGAGCGGTAGGATCGGGAGGAAGCAACATGCGCGACTTGATATAAATCAGCGTCGCAGCCATAAAGATGAACTCCCCGGCCACGTCAATATTCATCTCATTCAGCGCGCGAAGATACTCCAGATACTGATGGGTGATCCGGGCGATAGGGATATCGTAGATGTTGATCTTCTGCTTGCGGATCAAGTCAAGCAACAAGTCCAGAGGGCCTTCATAAATCCTGAGTTTGAGCAATGGGGTGGACCCATCTGCCGCAATCACCACCCGCTCTTCGGGTTCTGAAGCGGGTTCTGAGCCGCTGGCATCCGGCGCTGTGGCTGGAGAAATTGGAGGGTCATCAAGCATGGAGCACTCAAAGGGTCAGGAGACACTCCCCTCACGGAATGTTTCTCATCACCTTCTTCCCGGAGGTGAAGACTGAAATCGTCTTCTCCCCATCCCCTAACGGAGGTCGCCGAGGGCAAATAACACGGAACCCGGACTCATTCGCAACCCGGCGCGAAAATCACGGAGCCCGGTCTTTGCCGACTTCCGTTAATTCACCCTGGGCCGGAATCAGATTCATTGCGGACCGCACTTCCCGCATCGTCTCCTGCGCCACTTTCCGGGCCCTTTGCGTTCCGTCCTCCAGGACTTCCCCTACCTGTTTGGGGTCTTCCTCAATCACGCGACGCCGTTTCTGAATGGGAGCCAGAAATTGATTCAAGTGCTGGGCCATCAACTTTTTACATTCCACACAACCGATTTCAGCCGTGCGACATTCGCGATTGACGCGCTCAATGACCTCCGGCGGTGAGAAAACCTTGTGATGATCAAAAACCGGGCACTTCTCAGGATCACCGGGGTCTGTGCGCCGCTTGCGCGCCGGGTCCGTCATCATGCTCAAGACTTTTTTATTCACTTCTTCTGGCGGATCACAAAGCAGAATTGAATTCCCGTAGCTTTTTGACATCCGCCTGCCATCGGTGCCGCGGAGCCGTGGGACGGGCGTGAGAAGCGCTTGCGGCTCAGGAAAAACCTGCTCGTAAAAGTGATTAAATCGCCTCGCAATTTCGCGCGTTAGTTCTACATGAGGCACCTGGTCTTCGCCCACGGGTACGTAAGCCGCCTTGTACATGAGGATGTCCGCCGCCTGCAAAACGGGATACCCTAGGAATCCGTAAGTATGAAGATCTCGCCCCTGGAGATTTTCGATCTGCTCCTTGTAGGTTGGTACGCGTTCAAGCCAACCCAGTGGTGTAATCATGGAAAAGAGCAGGTGAAGTTCCGCGTGCTCCGGTAATTGCGATTGAACGAAAAAAGTGGCTTTCTTCGGGTCCAACCCCACCGCAAGCCAGTCTGTCACCATCTCTCGAATGTTATCCTGAATCTCCGACAGATCGGCATAATGGGTTGTCAGGGCATGCCAGTCCGCCACAAAATAATAACTCTCGTACTGCTCCTGAAGTTTGATCCAATTTTGCAGCGCTCCGACCCAGTGCCCCAGGTGCAGGCGGCCTGTGGGTCGCATGCCGCTCAGAATTCGGGGTCGGCTATGAGTGTGTTCGGGCATGGATGGCCTAAGCATTAAAGAAGGTACTTCAGGCGATACCACCCTCAGCCCTTCTATTTACGCTTCAGAATAGCATAAGGCGGAACAGAGGCGCGAGAAGTGAACTGCGTCCGTCGCTGAAGCTTATCCAACGACACGTTCGATGCGGCGGAAACTTCCGCTAACCCGGGAATGGTATGCCGGCTTGCTTGATGTATTCTTCCACCGCGTGCAAATCTTCTGCCGTATCGACCCCTATGGTATCTTTCAGAGTCTCGCGCACCAGGATGGGAATGTTGTGTTCCAGGAAACGCAATTGCTCAAGTTTTTCGGTTTGTTCCAAAGGTCCGGGCGTCAGCTTCCGGAATTTTTCCAAAGCTCCCACAGTGTAAGCATAGAGCCCTAAATGCTTGAAATATGCTGGCGAGGGTGAACCCTCTTGGTTAAAAGGAATGGGATGGCGCGAAAAGTAGAGCGCCCGACCTTCAACATCGGTCACAACTTTGACCTTATTGGGATTGTTCGCATCCGCCGAGTTCAACGGCACTTTTAACGTCGTCACCTGTGTTCCAGCCGACTCCGAAAAGGGGCGCAGCAGCAGCCTGATGTGTTCCACATCAACAAGCGGCTCATCGCCCTGAATATTTACGTAGATGTCTCCCTGCACTCGCTCCCGAGTCTGCCGGGTCACAACTTCCATGATGCGAGCTGTTCCAGAGCGATGGGCGGGCGAAGTCATCATCACCGGAATATGAAGCGTGCGACACCATTCCAGGACCTCATCCGAGTCCGTCGCCACGAGCAGGTCAGAAAATTCGCCTGCAAGGCGGGCGCGAGCGTAAACCCAGGCGATCATGGGATGGCCGCAAATGGGAAGCAAGGGTTTGCGTGGCAGCCGAGAGGATTCAAGACGCGCCGGAATCACCCCTACAATCTTGGCCATAAGGTCTTCTTCAGATTTGATACTAATTTCGTATGCACAAGGTCTCGTTGACAAAGGGGATAAATGTCATCTCATAATGATCAACTCCAACCTGCGAACGGGCTTGACTTCCGTTGGATTTGGCAGACCTCTCGTGCTATACTGTTTCTTTGATTCGAGCTCGCATTCCCAATCATAGTGGGTCACCCTTACTTTTATTAACGTATTGCAAACAAAGGTCTTAGCGATAACCTTATTGCTCCGAACTCTTCTGCGGAGCGGGGTTGGGCCGAGAGAGAATCGCGCTTCCTCAGGGAAGCCTTAACGCTCAATCTCAGCCAAAGACTTAGCCCCCGGTCGAATCCCCATGAATGCCTGGCAAGAGATCCTCAGCTATTTGAAGACTAAGGTTAACACACAAAGCTACCAGACATGGCTGCGCCCCACGAGGTTCAGCCACATTTCGAATGACAGCATTGTAGTCCGCGTGCCTAACCGGGAATTCCAGGACTGGATTCAGGAAAAATACGGATCGCTGATCCATCGCGCCATGGAAGAACTGAAACTTGGATATCGTGAGGTCGCTTACACTTTCGAAGATGGGGCGGAAAAGAAACCAGCCGCTGAAAATGAGTCCAAAGCAATACAGGGCAAGCTGGACTTCGATTCCACAGCACATCAGCTCGATGCCCGTTATACCTTTGACACGTTTGTGGTGGGCTCTTGCAACCAATTTGCCCATGCGGCTGCACGCGCGGTGGCTCAGGCACCTTCGGAAATGTACAACCCCCTCTTTCTTTACGGGGGCGTGGGGTTAGGCAAGACACATCTGATGCAAGCCGTCGGACATTCAATCAAGAGCCGATGGAAGGAGATGCGGTTGGCGTATGTTTCCTCTGAGACCTTCACCAACGAGGTCATCAACTCCCTGCGTTATGACCGCATGACCTCATTCCGCGAAAAGTACCGTAACGTGGATGTACTTTTGATGGATGATATCGAGTTTATTGCCGGCAAGGAACGCACTCAGGAGGAGTTCTTCCACACGTTTAACGCTCTGCATCAGGCACATAAACAGGTCGTGATCTCCAGCGATTGCCCCCCCAAGGAAATTCCGGCCCTGGAAGAGAGGTTGCGATCGCGCTTTGCGTGGGGCCTGACGGCTGATCTTCAGCCGCCCGACTTGGAGACGAAAATGGCTATTTTGGCAAAGAAAGCGGAGGCCCTCAAGGTAAACCTGCCTCCCGATGTGGCAGAATTCATCGCTTCCAAGATCAGGTCGAGCATCCGCGATCTGGAAGGTGCCCTCACACGCCTACTGGCGTACTCTTCACTGACCGGTGAAGAACTCTCCCTGGCGATGGCGCAGCAGGTCCTGAAGAACGTCGTCGATTTGGACGAACACCGGGTCTCGATCGAAAACATTCAGAGGCTTGTCTGCAAGGAATTCGGTTTGAGCCTCGCTCAACTAAAGTCAAAGAACAACAGCAGGAAGATCGCCTATCCTCGGCAGATTGCCATGTATCTGGCCAAGCAATTGACGCCCACTTCGCTCCCTCAAATTGGAAGGGAGTTCGGTGGAAAACATCACACAACAGTTCTGCACTCAATCAACAAGATTGAGGATTTACGCAAGACCGATCGAGAATTACACAGACTTATCAACAAGCTGAGCGACGGTCTGAACTAGACTTAGCCTGTTTTGTGCGAAAGTGACCTTTGGAAAAATTTGTGAAGGGTCGGCCACAGGAAGTTCTACACAAGGATTCACAAGTCTTGCTGAATTATCCACAACAACCAAGCGGCGCAACTCCCGCCCAATCAGAAAGGTCATGTGTTTTCCACAAATCCACAAGCCCTTCTACTACGATTCTTTTACAGGTGTAGATCAATATGGAATTTACAGCCCGAAAGTCCGAGCTTCTGAAAGAACTGGATTTGGCCCAAGGGGTGGCTGAAAAGAAAACCACCATTCCGATCTTGTCTAATGTCCTTCTGGAGGCAACAGATTCCGAGTTGCGACTCAGCGCAACTGATCTGGAGCTAGCCTTACGGTGCGGTTGCCCTGCACGCGTGAAAAAGGCGGGATCGTCAACCGTTCCAGGCAAAAGACTTCTGGAAGTTGTCCGCTCTTTGCCAGATGCGGAGATTAAATTTAAGCTGCTGGAAAATCACTTCATCCAAGTCACCTGTGAGCGCTCGTCGTTCAAGCTGGCAGGGATGGCCAAGGATAATTTCCCTACTTTGCCGGAAGCACCCCACGAGTTGGCGATTATTCCAGCGGGGGTCTTGACCCTGATGATTCAAAGGACAGGCTTTGCCATTTCGAGCGAGGAGTCTCGTTATACCTTGAATGGTGCATTACTGCTTTTGAAACCTGACCGGATCCTGATGGTGGCAACAGATGGTCACCGGCTGGCGCAAGTGGAGCGCGAGATTCAGGTGGAGGGTCTGGATAACGAGTTGCGTGTCCTGATTCCCAAAAGAGCCATGGCAGAGCTTTATCGGCTCCTGTCCCAGGGTGGGGATCAAGCACCGATTCGTTTCACAAAGGATGAAAGCCATCTCTTTTTCTCCGCCGGTCACCGCATTCTGATTTCGCGCGTCCTGACAGGGCAGTTTCCGAATTACGAAGCGGTGATACCTCGTGAAAACCATCGCGTAGCGGAGGTTAAAAAAGACCAGGTCGCGGAAGCAATCCGGCGGGTCGCGCTTCTGGCCGATGAACGCTCGCGGGCGATTCGGCTGCAGTTGGCGCAGGGGCGCCTTGAGATATTCTCCTCCAGCGGAGAGTATGGCGAAGCGCACGAGGTTCTGGACGTCAAGTATGACAGCGAAGAGATGCAGATCGGGTTCAATTACCAGTATCTGCTGGATTTTCTCGGGGCAGTAGGAGAGAGCGAAAATGTCCGGATGGAATTAAAGGACGAGCAAAGTGCTGGCCAGCTTCGGCCGGCAGAAGATGACGCATGTCGTTATCGCTATGTGGTAATGCCCATGCGCGTCTAGCGAGGCAAGCGGAACAGAGTCAATGACGGTTGAGATCCAGGGAGGAAGACTTAACAAAGTGGAACAGACAAGTCGGCAAATGGAGGCAAAAGCGGCGGAAAGCCAACAGTACGATGCTGCGAGTATTAAGGTGTTGGGGGGACTTGAGGCTGTCCGTAAGCGGCCCGCGATGTATATCGGATCCACCGGCCAGACGGGATTGCATCATCTGGTTTGGGAGGTGGTCGATAATTCCGTGGATGAGGCGTTGGCCGGCTTTTGTGACCGTATTGATGTGACGGTCCATTCGGATAACTCGGTAACCGTTGTGGACAATGGGCGGGGAATCCCGGTGGACCAGCATAAAGAGGAAGGGCGTTCGGCGGCGGAAGTGGTGATGACAGTGCTTCATGCCGGTGGAAAGTTTGACACCAAGAGCTATAAAGTTTCCGGGGGCCTCCACGGGGTAGGAGTTTCAGTGGTCAACGCACTTTCTGAATGGCTTGACCTTGAGATCTGGCGTGATGGATACACCTGGGAACAGTCCTACGAGCGCGGCAAGCCGGTAGCTCCGCTGAAAAAAGCGGGCAAGACGGAACGGCGAGGAACAAAAATCACGTTCATGCCGGACGCGAAAATTTTTACCTCGATCGAGTTTAACTACGATACTCTTGCCCAGCGCCTGCGTGAATTATCTTTTCTGAATAAGGGCCTTACCATCCGACTCAAGGACGAGCGCACCAACAAGCAGGCGGAATTTCACTATACGGGCGGCATCGCCGAGTTTGTGAAGCACCTGAACAAGAACAAAGACGTGCTTCATGCCACGCCTATTTATGCTGAGGCCGAACGCGACGACGTTCATATCGAATTCGCGGTGCAGTACAACGACGGGTATGTGGAGACGATGTTTTCGTTCGCCAACAACATCAACACCGTGGATGGAGGCACGCACCTTTCCGGTTTTCGCTCTGCCTTGACGCGCGCAATTAATCAGTTTGGACAGAATCAGGGTCTCTTTAAAGACGTCAAGGAGAACCTGCAAGGCGAGGATGTGCGCGAAGGCCTTGTGGCCGTCATCAGTGTCAAGCTGCCTCAGCCGCAATTTGAGGGACAGACAAAAGGCAAGCTGAATAGCGATATCCAGAGTATTGTCAGCAGCTTTGTCTATGAGCGGCTGATGGAATATTTTGAGAAAAATCCGTCTGTCGGGCGCAAAATTTGTACCAAATCCATCGAGGCAGCGCGAGCTCGTGAAGCCGCGCGCAAAGCCCGCGAGCTAACCCGGCGCAAGGGCGCCTTGGATTCAGGAGGGCTTCCAGGCAAGCTGGCAGACTGCCAGGAAAAGGACCCGGAGCGCTGCGAATTGTTTCTGGTGGAGGGTGACTCAGCAGGAGGATCGGCAAAACAGGGAAGAGATCGAAGGTATCAGGCGATTCTTCCATTGCGTGGCAAGATTCTGAATGTGGAAAAAGCGCGCTTTGATAAGATGCTGAGCCATGAGGAGATTCGGGCTCTGATCACCGCCATTGGCACAGGGATCGGTAAGGATGATTTTGATATTTCCAAGCTCCGCTACGGAAAGATCATCATCATGACCGATGCGGACGTGGATGGTTCCCATATTCGCACGCTGTTGCTGACTTTCTTTTATCGCCAGATGCCTGAACTTGTTGAGCGCGGCCACGTCTACATTGCACAGCCACCGCTTTACCTGATCAAGAAAGGCAAAAACACGCGCTACATCCGAGACGAAAAAGAGTTCCGGCGCGAGGTGATGCGTCGCGCAACGGAAGATCATGCAGTCGAGATCGGCGATGGCGGGAAAAAGACGCAACTCCAGGGCGGTGAGTTGACCAATTTCCTGATGGCGCTCGCGGAGTATGTGGAACTTTTCGATAAGATGGAAAAACGCCTCGGCGATGCGCGGATTCTAAACGCCCTGCTGAAGGTTGAATTAGGCAAAAAGGCGGAACTTGAAGAAAAGACCAAACTCGAGGCCGTCTCGAAAGAGCTTAAGGCCGCAGGTTTTAAATGCGACCTCAAGCTGGATGAAGAACATAACTTATTTGTGCTGACAGTCTCCAATGAGACTTCGGGGGATCGAACTCTGGACTGGGAATTGATCTCCAGCGCCGATTATAGGCGCCTGCTCGACCTCCATCGTCGTGTCCGGGCTTACGACACGCCTCCCTACGTGATTGTTTCCAACGGCGACCGCATCACAGTTCAAGACCGCAAGGAGTTGCTGGATCACGTCATGGCAGCCGGCAAGAAAGCCTTCACCGTGCAGCGGTTCAAGGGCCTCGGAGAAATGAATCCGAATCAACTCTGGGAAACCACAATGGATGCGGAGCAACGAGTGCTGCTTCAGGTCCGGATTGAGGATCAGGTGGAAGCTGACTCGATCTTTACTGTCCTCATGGGAGATTCCGTGGAGCCCCGCCGCCAGTTCATCGAAGGCAACGCGCTGGAAGTGAAGAATCTTGATATCTAACAGCTTTCTGAAGTACCTTTACTGCCTATCGTTCCCGAGGTGCAGAAGGTGGCGAGGAATATCGTAAGTCATTGACAAGCAGAGGGAGGCGACACCTCGTCAGAAACCCCGGCACGACGCTGCAAACTCTTTATTTCTTCCTCGAAGTTTCCTTTGTTTTCGATGCGATCCAGCCCAGGATTCCGAAGGCTGGCACGACGTAGGGAAAAATCCCGTACAATGTATCACTCGCCGAGTGGGAATGGCGGTCAATGGCAGTGAACACCTGCACGCAAAAGGCAAGAGTCAGTAAGAAACAGAACCACCCTTGCCAGGAAATGGGCTGGTAGACCCAACCCCATTCTTTGAACCATCCTTTCTTCATAACACCCCTCCGCAATGATCCCTCTTAACGAGTTCAAACAACGGGCCTGCTGACTTAGATGGCTGTCTCAAAGCTGGATATTGCCGGCATGACGTTCTCAGGCACCATCTCAGTTGCGGGAAGGCGGCCATAACGGCGCTCGCGGGAACGAAACTCGCGGATGGCTGCTTCAAGGTCTGCGGCATTGAAGTCCGGCCAGAGTTTCGAACTGAAGAGCAATTCGGCATAGGCGCTTTCCCACAGCAAAAAATCACTCAGCCGGTATTCGCCTCCGGTGCGAATGAGCAGGTCGATCTCCAGGTCTTCCAGGCTGGAATGGCAGACTTCCGCGAGCAGGCGCGAAAATTCCTCGCGGGTTTGTGACGGAGCCTGATGGAAGCGACGCGCTGCTTCAAGGAGAGCACTCCGAGCTGAATAGTCAATCGCAATCCGAAGGTGCAACCGCGCTCCGCATCGCGTCGTCATTTCAGATTCCTCAATCGCTTGTACAAGTGAACCTGGCAAGCGATCTCTTCGCCCCATCACCGAGAAACGAATGCCCTGCCTCATCCACCTTTTGCGTTCTGACCGGAAGAAATTCTCAAAAAGATCCATCAGCCCCAACACTTCCGTCACAGGCCGCCCCCAATTGTTTTCGGAAAAAGCAAAGAGCGTCAAGGTTCGAATGGGGAGCAGGAGCGCTGCGTCGACAATTTCCCGGATCGTTCGCGCTCCAGCGCGATGTCCTTCCCGGCGAGGCAGGTGACGCGAAACCGCCCAACGTCCGCTTCCGTCCATAATAATGGCAATATGAAATCGTGCTGTCTCGGATATTCTGTCTGGCTCAGAATGCATAGAAAAACCACTCCTTCTGGCGGAACCCTGGGTCTCCATCACCCATGATCACCAAGTACTTTACATCATAAAGAACCATGTCAAAAATTTTTTCCCGTTAGTGAACACGGGCTGCGCGGATCAGTTCCTCCATCTGGTCGAGATATCGCTCCAAGGCACGGCGGCCCAGAGGGGTGAGTTGATATTCGGTTTTCGGCATCCTCCCCTCAAAAGACTTGCTGCACGAGATATATTCTGCGGTCTCCAATTTGCGCGCATGCACACTGAGGTTGCCATCGGAGGTTTTGAGAATTCGCTTGAGGTCTTTAAAGCTCAGGGATTTGTTGACGGCCAGAGCGCTGACAATTCCGAGCCGGGTTTGCTCGTGAATCAGGCGGTCCAGTTCCACGCGCCTTATCGGAATGGGACGCCGAAAGAATCGAATCGAAAGAGCCTTTTCAGGTTCTCTCTCGGCGCGTAATTTGTGAATACGTTCTTCGCTTCTAGCCACCGTACCTCCTTGCAATGATAATTCCAAAAAGGATATGAAGGCCTCCGAACCCAGCGCCCAACAACCAGTTCTCCCACGAAGAAGGGCAGAAGAGCGCCGCAGCCCCGTCGGCCATAAAACACAAGCCCATCACCGGCACAACCCTTACCGAAAAAGCCCCCGCCGTGACCACGCCGACGCCATAGGTCAAAAGCCACAACCCCGGCATGACGTGGAATAGCCCCGCGTGATCAAGCGCCAAGGTCAGCAAACCGCCGGCCACAACGGGTGGAAGCAAGTTAAGGGCGAACTTACGTCCCGCGCCGCTCAAAAGGGGCAGTTCGGCCGCTCTGGCTTTCCGCATGGCCGCCCAACCCCCGATCAAAAAGGCAAGGACGCCTTCGAGAATCCAGACGGCCAGCCAGGCCTGAGGGGACGGTTGCCGCGCCGCAATTACTGCTGCTCCCAAGGCGGTGACGCCCATGGCAAGCCCTCCCCACCCGGGGACGGCTGTGAAGGAAGTGGAGCGTTCTATCGTCTCGCGGATGAAGCGCAGGTTTTCAAGCGCGTGCTGGCGCACCGCCGGAACTTGTCGTAACTGCGAATGATGATGAGGTCCTCGGAGCATCGCCGCCCATCATAGGGGTTAGCTGTTATATTTGTCAAGTACTTTATGAAACAAAGTATCCACCGGACCGACAGGGTCTCTCCTCCCGGAGCCAGCACAATGCATGGATATGACGATGAAACAAAACTATCGGAGTTACAGTATTCAAGGATAGTGACTAAGGCCGAAGGCCGGATCACCCAACTGGAATCCATCTCGACGGCGGTTTTGGAGCGGATAGATCGCCTCAACCGCGGCAGGAAGGGTAACAGTCAGGAGTCCCATCGGCAGTGACAGCCCCACGACAATAGCAACCAGCCGCAGAGTAATGAGGTGAAAAAAATCACGGTTTGACGACCCAATGGGTTTTCAGCCGCGGTTGTCGAATCGGGCAGGGCGAAAGAAGACCTACGGCTCGGGGATGCCCAAATCCTTGCTTCCCAATGGCGAGATCTTGATCTCCGGCGCGAAACGTTCCAGCAAATCCAGGGCAATACGCGCTCGCCGCACGCGCTCCCGGGCCATCAACGTAGCGGTAGGCTCAATATGAACGCCAGAGGGATAGATATCCGGAGCATTGCGCAGGCCAAATTTCAGGTACATCGGCGCCGCCACGGAAACCAGTTGAGGCATCTCGTAGTAGCGGACAAAGCCGCCGAAATTATCCGGAACTTCGATATACATGTCGATAGGGATTTTTACAGCCTGGCGAATAGCGCCGATCTGCGCCGGGCTGAGGTCTGTGGGAATATTCAAAGTTGAGACGCCGGCATTCTCAAAAATCCTGGCAGTGGCGGGGTTGGCGGCGGGGAGCGTGACCGAGCTCTTGATCACCAGATTTTTTGGCAACTCTCCTTTCCTCTTCATTTCGTTCAACACCCAGATCAGGCCGAGATCGGCCGGCAGAATGCTGCGAATGCCCAGATCGCACGCCCATCGCACGTCTTCGATGGCATAGACCAGCTGGTCCGCGCCACGATGTTGAAGTCCGATCACTTTGCCGGCGCTGGTAAGCGTCTGTGCTCCCGTCTCAAAGGAAGCGCGCGGCCCCACGAAAAGACACACCTCCACTTTGTGGTCGCGGCCAATGCGGGCCATTTCGGCAATTTCATTTTTGGGCAGCAGAAGAACTCCGCTGCCCTGGCTGACGCGGTGGATGTGAACCTTCAGCTCCTTCGCCAGCGCGAGAACCTCGAGAAACACACGGGGGCCTTCGACGCTGGGAATCTCAATGCGGAACTGGCCGCCATCCGGAAATCGCCGGCTGCTCGGTTTGAGTTCGTGTTGATCCTGGGTGGGAAGATTCAGCTTGCGCAAAAAGTCCTGGGTCTTTTTCATCATGGGAACTCCTCAAAGAGATGGCATCACTCTGGCCGCGATCGGCAAGCCCTACTCCACGCGTTCTTATTGCGTATATTTGAGGTAAACCGTGCGCGTTTCGGTGTAGAAATCAAGGGCCAGAGGGCCTTGCTCACGCATCCCGAAACTGGATTCCTTGGTCCCTCCAAAAGGCAATTGATATTCAACTCCGGCGGTTGGCAGATTCACGGTGATGAGGCCCGCTTCGATTCCCTGGACAAACTGGTGAACGCGGGTCAGGTCGCGCGAAACGATGGAAGCGGAGAGACCAAAAGGAATTCCGTTGGCGAGCTTCATCGCCTCTTCAAAACTTTCAGCCCGCATCAGGGCCAGCACCGGACCAAAGACTTCCTCCTGGGCAATGCGCATTTGAGGCGTGACCTCATCGAAGATTGTCGGCTCGACAAAATAGCCATGCTCATACGGGCCGCCCGTCAAACGATTGCCACCACACAGCAGCTTGGCACCCTCTTTCTTTGCAATTTCGATGTAGTTGAGGTCCGTTTCAAGTTGAGCCGCATCGACGGCGGGACCCATGTGGACTCCCGGTTCAAGCCCGTTGCCCACTTTCAACTTCCGTGTCTTTTCCAGGAGTTTTTCAACCAATGGCTCATAAACATCTTTCTCGATAATGGCCCGGCTGCATGCGGTGCACTTCTGCCCGGTTGAAAAAAATGCGCCGTTCACCAGAATGTCCGCTGCGTAATCCAGGTCCGCATCCTTCAGAACGATCGTCGGATTCTTTCCTCCCATTTCCATCTGAATACGGATTTTTCTGGGTGCGACTTTTTGATAAAGCTGGTTTCCCACCGCGCAGGACCCGGTAAAGGAGATCGCGCGCACGGCGGGGTGCTCAACCAGTGCATTGCCGACGCTTCCGCCGCTGCCGGTCACATAGTTCAGCACTCCGGCCGGCAAACCTGCCTGGTGCAGGGCCTCAACGAGACGGTAGGCGCTGAGAGGCGCCAGGGATGCGGGCTTGATGACCACCGTATTTCCGGCAACAAGAGCAGGAGCGATTTTCCAGGCCGGAATCGCGCTTGGAAAATTCCAAGGAGTGATGAGGGCCACGACACCCAACGGCTTGCGGAGGGTATAACAGAAGACATTTTCGCGCTCGGAAGGAATATGATAGCTGAATGCTCGGGCGCCTTCTCCGCCGAAGTAGCGAAAAATATTGATGGCGCGTTTCACTTCGCCTTTGGCTTCCGGAAGTGTTTTCCCTTCTTCCCGCGTCATTTCCTCGCCGAGCTGCTGCAAACGGCTTTCCAGAAACTCCGCTGCCTTAAAAAGAAATTCACCGCGCAGGGGCGCAGGCTTCGCCGCCCAGCCGGGTTGAGCCTTCACCGCCGCCTCACAAGCCGCCTGGACGTCCTCGGGTCCCGAAGCCTGAAACAGCCCGACAGTCTCCCGCGTGTCCGCCGGATTGACGTTGGGGAAGGTCTGCTTGCATTTGGATTCCACCCACCTGCCGTCGATATAATTTTGAAAGGCTTGAGACATGGGAACTCCTCACTCACAGAGCGAAGTGGCTAACGAGCGATCGTGGTGATTCTTTGGAGGCGCTGATGCTTCAGCGCACTCAAAGCAGGTAGTCATTATGATAACCCGCGGAAGCTGGTGTCAAGCGATGCCATCCATTGGCGTGTGTTTTGATCTCTCAGGAAAATAGTGATCAGCTCACAGAGTAAAGTTGAAAACCGGGTTCGATGAAGATAAGATGACGCTTTTTGGTTTGGAAGATTAACCATCTCGCTGCAGGAGGGAGTCGCTTTCATGGATCTTCGTTCCTCTCAATCGAACTTTGGATATCGGCGTTACTTTCACGTGCTGGGTCTCATAGGAGCGCTTTTTGCAATGGCACTTTCCGTGCAGGCCAAAGACTATGCGACGGTGACCTTTAAGCCGGCCCATCTGGGGGGCATGGAAGTGAGTTTCAATATCATCCTTCCGCAAGACTATGATTCCGGAGCGCGGCGCTACCCTGTGCTCTATCTGTTGCACGGCTATACCGGTCATTATTCCGACTGGGTCACACGCACCGGCCTGACAGAGTACGCCAAGCACTATGAAGAAATCATCGTGATGCCTGAAGGGGAAAACGGCTGGTACGTGGATAATTATACTGACCCGAAACTCGGTTGGCAGAGTTACATCATCGACGATCTGATTCCTTATGTGGACAGCCACTATCGCACGGTGGCCTCGCGCAGCGGTCGGGCCATTGCAGGACTTTCCATGGGAGGATATGGAGCTATGCTCCTGGGCTTGAAATATCATCAGATGTTCGCTGCCGCTGCGAGCCTGAGCGGGGCTTTGGCTTCCGCAGAGCCTGCATTTGAAGACGTCTTGCCCCCGAATAGCCCGATAAGAAAAACCCTTGAGGAGGACTTCGGCCCGCTGACCAATCCCAAGCGATGGGAGAACGATCTATTCGAACTGATTGGGGAAATTCCTGCTTCTGAAATGCCTCAACTCTACTTGTCGGTTGGCTCCTCTGACCCTTTGCTGAATGAAAACCGGGAGTTTGTGAGGATTTTAGCCCAATTGAAGATCCCCTATCGCTACTGCGAAGTCCCCGGAAAGCACGAATGGCCGGTTTGGGACAGACAAATTCAGAGAGTCCTGGCGCTTCAGGCACCGGTGATTGGGGCGCAGCCTCAAGAACAGTGATTAGTTATGAGTGATGAGTTGGCGCTGGCTCTGGCATAATCCAATTCTCTCGCGTTGAACCCAGGCATGCTCACCACTCGTCACCTATCGCGCATCACGGCTCCTCAGTAGTTCCCGCTCAGCAGCCGCTCAATGCGTTTTTGAATGGGTGGATGGGTGGAAAAGAGACTGGAAAAAAGTTGGCCACTGGTGAGCGGCTGAGCGCAATAGAGGTGTGCGGTCGATGGCGAGACGCGCATCGGCAACCGTTTGGACCATTGATCGATTTTTTCAAGCGCTCGGGCCAGGCCTTGCGGATTGCCCGTGATGTGAGCGCCGGTTGAGTCCGCCTGGTATTCACGGGAGCGGGATATGGCCAATTGGATCAGGGTGGCTGCGAGAGGCGCTAGAATCATCATGGCCAGCGCTGAAAAGACACCACCGCCGCGCTCGTCATCGCGTCCGCCGCCAAAGCCGCCGAACATCTCCGCCCACATCACCATGTTGGCAATATAAGTAATCGCGCCTGCAACGGTTGCCACCACCGCGCTGATCAGAATGTCGCGATTGCGCACGTGCCCCAGTTCGTGCGCCAGAACGCCTTCAATCTCTTCGTCGTTGCACAGTTGCAGGATGCCCTGCGTCACCGCCACCGAGGCGTGTTCCGGGTTGCGTCCGGTGGCAAAAGCGTTGGGGGAATCGGTGGGAATGAGATAGATTTTGGGTACGGGAACGTTGGCCTTGGCCGCGAGACGTTCGACAATCTGATAGATGCGCGGGTTCTCGTCACGCGAGATAGGCACGGCTCCGCTCGAAGCGATGGCGATCTTGTCTGAGAAGAAATAGCTCCCCAGGTTCATCACCGCCGCAAAAACAAGGGCGATGGTTAATCCCTGACGCCCGCCCCACAATTGCCCGATGGCCAGCAACACGCCGGTCAGGCATGCCAGCAAAATCGTTGTTTTCAGGTTATTCCACATAGGTTTCAGATCTCACTCTCTCGTTCATGCCTCAGGGTTAGATGCAGGGAATCAGCCTCCTGTCACCGTTGCCAATCTCGCAACAACTGAATTCGCGGGAAGTCCGGACCGAAAGTCCGATGAAGGTCTTCGTCTGCCGTCAGTAGCCCGCAGTTCATTTGATGCGCGAGCGCCACATAGAGACCGTCGTAGACAGAATGCCGATACCGTAACGCAAGCTCTAATGCCAGACTCACAAGGTTGGTGAGGGGAATTAGAACAGGGCGAATCCGTTCAAATCGCTGGTATAGAAATTTTGCCTGATCAATTCTCAGATGCCCCCGCATGGCCCGCTTCCATAGCACAGCCGCGACTTCTGAGCCAAGAATTTCCGGTGCCAGGGGAGTGTATCGCCCTTCTTTACATTCCTCCAGAAAGGCTTCCGCTTTGGCAGAGCCTTCTTCGAGTAATAGCCACTTCGCCGCCACGCTGGCATCGACGACCAGGTTCATCCCTCGTTCCGCAGTTCGCGGATTAGATCCACGCTGTCAGGAGCCTTGGGATATTCTTTCCGAATGGCGTCACGCACAGGTCGAAGCTCCGCAATCACTTTGTCAATTTCCAGGCGCCTCCGCGTCCAGCCGTCTTCATCCGAGAGAATGGCTACGACTTCGGCATTAAGACTGCGCCCATGGGCCTTCGCGCTTCGCTTCAGAAAATCGTAAACATCTTTCGGCAAGTTCCGCACCAACAGATCGGGCATGAACTCCTCCACGCGGCCGCATACGCCCTCACGACTGCTCTTTTGTGTGATATCACAATGATAGCATAAGGTGCTTTTTCGGAAGAAATTTCGCCGCCACTCCAACTTCACTGTAATTCACGCCGGACCCTCAATGAATCCATTCACCGCTGTGCGGTGCGCACGGCTTCTTTCTCAAACTTCATCTCGCCTTTCTTCAAGTCTGCATCCACGATGATCGTGTCGCCAGGCATCACTTCGCCGTCGAGCATCTTCATGGCCAGCGGATCCTGGATCATGCGCTGGATCGCACGCTTGAGCGGGCGTGCACCAAACTGCGGATCATAGCCCTCGCGGAAGAGAAGTTCTCGCGCCTTGTCGCTGAGCTCGATATGGATTTTACGGTCTTCCAGCAGCCCGCGCAGATGATTCAACTGCAAGTCGATGATCTTTTCGATTTCCGCCTTTCCAAGCGGATTGAAGATCACGATTTCGTCAATGCGGTTCAGGAACTCCGGCCTGAAATGGGCCAGCAATTCCTGATGAATGCGCTGTTTGACTTCCTCAGAGATCTTTCCGGCTTCAGATTCCAGCTTTCCGCTACGGCCTGCTTCTTCATGAATGAAGTGCGAGGCGATGTTGGAAGTCATGATGATGACGGTGTTCTTGAAGTCCACTGTCCGGCCTTTGCCGTCCGTCAGGCGACCGTCATCGAGAATCTGGAGGAAGATGTTGAAGACATCCGGGTGCGCCTTTTCGATTTCATCAAACAGGAGCACGGAGTAGGGCCGGCGGCGAACCGGCTCGGTAAGCTGGCCGCCCTCTTCATAGCCCACATAGCCCGGAGGCGCGCCAATTAATCTCGCCACGCTGTGCTTCTCCATATACTCGGACATATCAATACGCAGCATGGCGCGCTCGTCGTCAAACAGGAATTCGGCCAGCGCGCGCGCCAGTTCTGTTTTGCCGACGCCGGTCGGGCCCAAAAACAGGAACGAGCCGATGGGCCGTTTCGGGTCCGAGAGTCCCGCCCGGCTGCGGCGCACAGCGTTCGCCACCATGCGCAAAGCCTCGTCCTGGCCCACCACACGCAGGCGCAGACGGTCTTCCATCTTCACCAGTTTGGCCATTTCGCCTTCGAGCATTTTGGAAACCGGAATTCCGGTCCACTTGGAGACCACGCGGGCGATATCCTCCTCGTCAACTTCCTCCTTCAGCATCCGGCCTGTTTCCTGCATCTTTTCCAGTTTCATGTTCGCTTCCGCCAATTGCTTCTCAAGCATCACAAGCTTGCCATAGCGGATTTCCGCGACTTTGTTCAGGTCGCCCTCGCGGGTGGCCCGCTGTTCATCGAGTTTGGCCTGCTCAATCTCACTCTTCAGTTGGCGGATTTTAGCGATGGCCTCTTTTTCGGCTTTCCAGCGAAGTTTCAACTGATCGGCTTTCTCACGCAGGCTGGAGATTTCAGGCTCGATCTTCGCCAGGCGTTCGCGCGAGGCCGGGTCTTCTTCTTTTTTCAGAGCCTGGCGTTCAATTTCAAGCTGCGTCAGCCGCCGCTCAATCTGGTCGATTTCCGTGGGCATGGAGTCAATTTCGATGCGCAGGCTGGAGGCGGCCTCATCGATCAGATCGATCGCCTTGTCAGGAAGGAAGCGGTCGGTGATGTAGCGGTTGGAAAGCACTGCCGCGGCCACAATCGCCGAATCCTTGATGCGGACGCCATGGTGGACCTCGTAGCGTTCCTTGAGGCCGCGGAGAATGGCGATGGTATCTTCCACGGAAGGCTGGCCGACGTAAACAGGCTGGAAGCGCCGTTCGAGCGCCGCATCCTTCTCAATGTGCTTTTTATATTCGTTCAGCGTGGTGGCGCCAATGCAACGCAGCTCGCCGCGCGCGAGAGCAGGCTTCAGCATGTTGGAAGCGTCCATCGCGCCTTCCGCCGCTCCTGCACCCACCAGCGTGTGCAACTCGTCAATGAACAGGATCATCTGCCCGCTGGACTCCTCAATCTCTTTCAACACCGCCTTCAGGCGATCTTCAAATTCGCCCCGATATTTGGCGCCTGCCACCATGGCGCCTAAGTCAAGCTGAATGATGCGCTTCGACTTGAGTGTTTCTGGGACGTCGCCGGCCACAATGCGCTGCGCAATACCTTCAACAATGGCTGTCTTGCCCACGCCCGGCTCCCCGATCAGAACCGGATTGTTTTTCGTCCGGCGGGAAAGCACCTGGATGACACGGCGGATTTCGTCATCGCGGCCAATTACCGGATCGAGCTTGCCACGCCGGGCAAGTTCCGTCAGGTCGCGGGCAAATCGCTCGAGCGCCTGAAACTTGCTCTCCGGATCAGGGTCTGTCACCCGCTGCGTGCCGCGCACGGCCACCAGGGCCTTCAGAATGGCGTCATGGTTAACGCCCAGCCTGGCGAGAATGCGCCCGGCCGGGTCCGTGGTCTTGCGGGTAAGCGCTAGAAGCAAGTGCTCGGTCGAAACATATTCATCCTTGAATTGCTCGGTTTCCTGAGAAGCTTCGTCAAGAATTTGCTTGAGGGCCGGCGAAATGTATACGTCTGCAACGCCGCCCACTTTTGGAAGCGCTCCAATGGCCTTCTCCGCCTCTGCCGATACGATTGCGGGACTCACTCCGAGCCGCGCCAGAATGGCAGGCACAATCCCTTCCTGCTGCTGGACGAGTGCTAAAAGCAGATGCACAGGTTCCAGTTGCTGGTTCCCGTGTCGGCTGGCGATCTCCTGAGTGGCTTGCAGTGCTTCCTGGGCTTTTACCGTAAATTTGTCAAATCGCGTTGCCATATCTTACTCCCTGGGTAGGTGATCGTTCCTCTGTGGCCCACCCCCATGATCCTCTCTATAAGCTTCTCAAAAACTCTACCAAGAAAGAGCCGCGTCCCAACCTTCAGGTACGGCATTCTTTCCCCATCAAAGAACAACAGCACCTTCCGGGGTCCAACGCGGCTCTTTCTTGCTCCTTGTAACTCCTTACGCTGGGTTATGCGAGCGTCACTTCTTGGCCGCTGCAGCCTGGGCGCTTTCAGTAACGTTGATCTTGATTGTCTTCGGCTTCGCCTCTTCCCTCTTGGCCATGGTCAACGTCAGGACGCCGTCTTTGTATTCGGCTTTGACATCTTCCGTGTTGACGGAGCTAGGCAAAGTGAAGCTGCGGACAAAGCTGCCATAGGCCCGCTCGATCCGATGGTAGTTCTCTTCCTTCACCTCGCTTTCCTGCTTGCGCTCCCCCTTAAGGTAGAGTGTCCCATTTTCAACGCGAACCTCAAGGTCCTTGGGATCGATGCCGGGAAGTTCGGCTTTCAGCACCAAGTCATGGTCCGTTTCGTAGATGTCTACGGCCGGAGACCATGTTCTCGTGGCGAGTTGCTCTCCTCCGAAGACGTTCGAAAACGCCTCGTTAAACAAACGGTTGAATCGATCCTGTGTAGCCACAAGGTCACGGAATGGTTCCCATCTTACAATCGCCATAGTTTTTTACCTCCTTATAAACTGGCTGTTCTTTCCTAAATCCACTTGTATAGATGCAGCTAAGATAATCTTAGTTGCATACTATCAATAAATTTTATTTAATTTGTTTTCATATACTTATTAAGCTAATCGGTGGGATAACAGTCTTCAGTTGGACCTGATTATACCGCTTCGCCTGCATCGGGCGGCAATGGAAACGGGGTGGGTATAGGTCCATAGCCGGTGCAAAAATCGGTGGGGAAGGATTGTCTGGCGAGCCATGGCCGCCATCCCCAGTTGAGCGCGTCATAAGGCGTGGCAAGTCATTTTCGATGCCTTTCGAATCCCCAAGTGTGAGCAGCGAGCCAGGAGGTTGTCGCCACCAAAATTCTCAATTTCGGGGGCGTAAAAAGTTTGTTGGGTCAATAAGTGACAGGGAGACAAAGATCGACGCCCGGCAAACAATACGGACAAAATTTTGACAAACTCCTCAGGATTTCAATCGCAGAGTCGAGCTATAATGCGGCACAGTCGCGGCGCAGGGCTTATTATTGTTGGGTTTGCGGTCTCGTTATCTTTGGGAGTTGCATGGGCGGTTCCAGTCAGCTTCAAGTCGGCGATCACGCGCCTGACTTCAGCCTGGCCGATCAAAATGGCAGGATGGTAAGGCTCAGCGACTATGAGGGGCGCAAGACAGTGGTTCTGGCCTTTTACGTTAAAGCCTTCACGAGTGGTTGAACGAAAGAACTGAAGGCGTATCAGGCTGATATCGCCAGGTTCGAGGATCAAGGGGCTGAGGTGCTGGGTATCAGTGTGGATAAGCCTGCCAGGAATAAGGCGTTCGCGGAGTCGCTCGGGCTGACTTACCCCATACTGAGTGACGACCGCCGCACCGTTTCGCGCCAGTATGGGGTGCTGATGCCCATCATCCGGCTCGCTAGGCGGACAACTTTTGTGATCGACAGGCACGGCATCATCCAGGCTATTCAAAGGGGTGGTGAGGCGATCGACCCCAACCAAGCCTTGGCGAGTTGCAGCTTGCCAAGGAATGGTCCATAAGCTGATTTGAACCCCTCACCTCGTGAACATCTGGCATCGTCAGAATCATTTCAACAAGGAGGAATTCAGTGATCAAGAAATTACGGGCCATTGGCCTGGCATGGTTGCTGACCATACCCCTGGTTGCCCAGGGGATGACATTGCGGGTGGGCGACAAGGCTCCAAATTTCACTCTGCCGGACCAGAATGGCAATCCAGTGAGCCTCAGCCAATTTCTGGGTAAGAAGAACGTGGTGCTGGCTTTTTATGTCCTGGCCTTTACCGGCGGCTGAACGAAGGAACTTCAGGCGTATCAGGCTGATATGCCAAAGTTCGAGCGCACGGATACGCAGGTGCTCGGCGTCAGTGTGGATAGCGTCCCCGCAAACCATGCCTTTGCCAAGCAGATTGGCGTCACTTTCCCGCTTTTAAGCGACTTCTTCAGAAAAGTAAGTGAAGAGTATGGAGTCTTGAATACGCAGCATGGGTTTGCCAACCGCACCACCTTTGTGATCAACAAAGAGGGCGTGATTCAACATATCGATCGGAACGCGGAGGCGCTCGATCCTACGAGCGCTATGGAATCCTGCAGCCTGCTGGCGCACAAGCGTCAGAAAAAGTAGGCTCGCTGTAACTCAAGCGCAAGTCTCTGCTCATCCGGGCCTTCTCCCTTTGGGAAGATGGAAGACCCCCCGCCGGGGTGAGTGAAGAGCTTTTGAGGATATAGCCCAGGCTGTGCCCTAGAAAAAAACAGGGTGCTATATAGCCTCCGTAATGCGCCACGCCAGCTCTGCTGGGGGCGTGTGAAAATGACGCAACATCCGACCATCGAACTGAAGCATCTGGATAACCTCTGGTTTCAGGTTACCGGAACGCTTTGCAACATCGCCTGCTCGCACTGCTTTAATAACAGTGGCCCTAATGTCAAAACGTTCGGTTTCTTGACGCTCGAGGGCGTCCAGGGGGAGCTTGAAGTCGCCGCCCGCCTGGGGGTGAAAGAAGTTGCCTTCACGGGCGGCGAGCCTTTCCTTCATCCGCAATTGCTCGAGATGCTCAAGCTCTCGCTGGCGGTCGCACCCACCACGGTGCTCACCAACGGTACGCTGGTAAGTGATCGCGTGGCCGACCGTTTGGCGGAAATCGAGCAAAATGCGCGCTATTCGCTCGAAATTCGTATCAGCCTGGATGGCTATACGGAGGAAATAAACGATGCCATCCGCGGACCGGGGGTTTTTCGTAAGGCTCTCGCCGCCACCCGCCGATTGAGCGAGCGGGGCCTGCTTCCGCTCATCACGATAGTGCGCACCTGGAAGGATGAAGAGGAGCTTTCAACGCTTGCCGGTTTTGTGCGGGTTTTACAGCAGGTGGGCTATTCGCGCCCTCGCATTAAAGTGCTCCCGTCGCTGCCGCTGGGGCGCGAACTTATTCGGACTCGACAGCAAGACGAAAGCACTTTGAGCGAAGAGATGCTCGATGGATTCGACAGGGATCTCCTGATGTGTTCAAACTCGCGCATCGTGACCGACCGCGGCGTCTGGGTGTGCCCATTATTAGTTGAAATGCCTGATGCGCGGCTGGGAACCACGTTGCGCGATGCGGCTTCAGAATACGAATTGCGTCACCACGCCTGTATGACCTGTTATCACTACGGAACCATTTGCAGCAATGTGAGCGCCCAGATTGAGGGTATCGGATTGTCCGATCGCAGGCCATGAATACGATTGCGCTCTTGGGCGGCATTTACAGCAACTATCGCGCGCTTGAGGTTGCGCTGGCCGATGTGCAAAGTCGCGGAGTGAATGCGACCTATTGCCTGGGAGACCTTGGGGCTTTCGGACCTTACCCTGACAGAGTTTATCCCCTTCTGCGAGCAGCGCAGGTGCAATGTATCCAGGGAAACTATGACAATTCCCTGGCGGAGGGGCTCGCGGATTGCCAGTGCGGCTATACTGATCCGCGCGACAATTACTTTGCCCGCCTCTCTTACAACTATACCTTCCGCAATACATCTGACGAAAACAAAGCCTGGCTGCGGACACTTCCAGGCACACGCCGACTGACTTTGGGTAATCGCCAGGTGCTGCTCTGCCACGGCTCTCCGCGTAAAATGAATGAATTTCTCTGGGAATCCACCAGTCCGGACTGCTTTCTCGAATACCTGCTGAATCTCGCGCAGGCCGACATCGTCTGCGTCACGCATACGGGGATCAAGTGGCACCGGCCACTCCCCGGCAATCGGCATTTCGTAAATGTGGGCGTGCTGGGACGGCCTGAAAACGATGGCAGCACGAATGTGTGGTATACGCTGCTTTCGGCCGAATCCGGCGCTGTCCGGGTGGAATTTGTGCCAGTGGCTTATGATTATGAGGCCCTGGCTGCCGACATGCGCCAGGAGCACCTGCCGGAGGAATTCGTTGAAACCATCCTGACCGGCTGGTGGACGACCTGCCTTGAAATCCTGCCTCATAAGGAACGCGCCCGCGGCCGGTTTTAGAAAGATTCACTACAGACAGAAAAAGACGCAAACAGCACGAACAGTACGCCGCCGTCTGCGAAGTGTGAAATTCCTTTCGCTCTTCAACATTTTTCTCGGGGAAGTTGCCCTTGTGTTCGGGGGCACTACTTTCCGAAATCTGGAATTTGAAATTTAGCTTTACTGACAGCTTCTGCCTCCCGTGTCCTCGGTAGGTGGAATTTGTTTCCCTTCTGCGCAGATTGACTCGGCCCGCCAACTTTGATTAACTCAAGGGTCTTCAAAGCGGAGGACTTAAGAATGCCAAAGCATAGCTTTTCCCGAAGGAGTTTTCTGAAGGCCGCAACCGCGGGTGCTGCAGCGGGCGTGAGCGGGATTCCTGCCGCTGCGCAGGAAAGCGAGCCTTCGCTGTGCGGCTCCGTCTGGGAGCGCCCGCCCAAGCAGCAGGGAAACAATCTGAATCTGATTGTGATTGTCAGCGACACCTTCCGGCACGATAATCTGGCCTGTTATGGCCCGAAATGGCTTGACCAGCTTGAGACTCCCCATCTCGACCGCTTTGCCTCGGAATCAGTCATCCTGAAGGATTTCTACCCCGAAGGAATGCCCACCATCGTCATTCGCCGCACGCTCTACACCGGCCGCCGCGTGATTCCCTGCTATTACTTTCCGCAGCCGGAATCAGTCCAATTGCCTGGATGGCATGCGCTTTACAACGAGGATGTGACGCTGAGCGAAACGCTCAATGAAGCGGGCTACATCACGGCGCTCATCATCGACCTTTACCACGAAATGAAGCCTACGCGTAACTTCAACAAGGGCTTTCATACGTGGCAATGGATTCGGGGCCAGGAAGTGGACTATTACGGCACCTCTCCGCACCAAAGGCTTGACGTGAGTGACATGGTTTCGTCCGACTATCTGGCGCGATTCCCTCATTTGCATCAGTTCCTGAGCCAGTACAAGGCTAACCGCAATCTCTGGAAGCAGGAGGGCGAATCGCTGGCGCAGCTTGTGGCGCAGGCAGCCATCCGCTGGCTGAACGCGAACTTTGAGCAGCGCCCATTCTATCTGCACGTGGAATTCTTTGATCCCCATGAGCCTTGGGACCCTCCGCAGCGGTTTCTGGAAAAATATATGCCCAACGCCACAGGTCCCAGCTTCATCGAGCCCCCTTACGATACCGTGCCCTTGCCGGATGAGATCCAGCAGCGGTTTCGCGCCAACTATGCCGGGGAAGCGAGTTGCGTGGATTACTGGATCGGCAATCTGTTGGATACGATTCGCCAGTTAGGCCTCTTTGAGAATTCGGTCGTTGTTTTCCTGGCCGACCATGGCGCTATGCTGGGTGAGCACGGCCAGTTCGTCAAGGGGCCTGACAAGTTGCGGGGCCAGGTTACGCATATCCCGCTGCTCATCCATTTGCCAGGCGGGCAGCTTGCCGGAAAACAGGTTTCAGGTTTCGTTCAGATGCAGGACGTGATGCCAACGCTTCTACACTTGCTGGGGTTGAAGCCGCCGGCAAGGGTGACCGGAGCGAATTTCTGGCCGCTGGTCACGGGAGAGACACCGAGCATCCACGAATCCGTGGTGCAAACTTACGGTTGGGTGGGAGCGGTGCGGACGCGCGAATGGAATTATAGCGAGGTCTGGAAGCCCGAGGCCCGTTTGAATAAGTTCCATGCGCGTCCCGGGGCTCCGGCCGAGAGCTATAAGCCGCAGCTTTACAACCTGGAGAAAGACCCAAAGGAGTTGACCGACGTGGCAAGCCAATTTCCGGATGTTTGCCGCAAGATGTCGGCCAGACTCAAGGAGTACATCGCTTCAGGACAGGGAATCACTTACGGCAGCTTCAACCAGAAACCCAGCTTAAGCCCCGGCACGGTCTATGTGAGCAGTTAAGCATCGCTATCAGCAGGAATTGAAACTGTCTCCGCGACCTGCATCAATCCGCCCAAACCCTACGCATCTTGGGTTTTCCTCAATTTTCCTGTACACTCGGAAGTGATTCTCTTGGTTCATGTTGAGTGTGAAGGAGCGATGTTGATTCTATGCCTTCTACAATGAAGACGCTGTTCTTGAATCCTCCCAGTTTCAAAGGATTTGACGGTGGTTCGAGCGCCCGATACCCGGCCACGCGGGAAATTCCCTCTTACTGGTATCCGGTGTGGCTAAGCTATCCGGCGGGGATGCTCGAAAACAGCCGCCTGCTGGATGCCTGCCCGCATAACATTTCGCCGGAAGAGACGGTTCAGATTGCCCGTGAATATGATTTTGTGGTGGTGTTCACGTCCACCGTGGGCTTTCAGAATGACTGCCGCCTGGCGCAGATGATCAAATCTGCCAAGCCGGACGTGAAGATCGCCTTCGTAGGGCCGCCCGTGCAGGTGCAGCCGGTTGAAAGCCTGAAGGCCTCGGAAGCAATCGACTTTGTCGTTCGCGGTGAGTTTGACTATCCCGTGGTGGAATATGCGCAAGGCAAACCGCTGGACGAGATTCAGAACGTCAGCTTTCGCCGGAACGGTGAGGTGGTTTCAAACCCCATGCGGCCACAATTGCAGACGGAGGATTTAGACCGGCTTCCCTTTGCCAGCGATGTTTACAAGCGCGACCTCACCATCGAGAATTACAACATCCCTTATCTTTTGCATCCGTACATCTCTTTCTACAGCTCGCGGGGGTGCCCGGCGCTGTGCACGTTCTGCCTGTGGCCGCAGACACTCTCCGGCCACGCCTGGCGTGTGAGATCGGTGGATAATGTGGTCGCGGAAGTGCGCCAGGCATTGCGTCACTTCCCGCAGATGAAGGAGATCTTCTTTGACGATGACACCTTCAACATCCGCAAGGATCGCGTGCTCGAGCTCTGCCGGAAATTTAAGCCGCTGGGCTTCCGCTGGTCGTGTACGGCGCGCGTGCATAGTGATTATGACACTCTGAAGGCCATGGCTGACGCTGGCGCGCGGCTCTTCATTGTGGGTCTGGAATCCGGCGACCCGCAGATTCTGAAGAACATCAAGAAGGGCGCCACCATCGAGATGGCCAAAGCCTTTGCCAAGAACTGCAAGAAAGTCGGCATCAAGATTCACGGAGACTTCATCATCGGACTGCCGGGCGAGACACCGGAAACCATCCAAAAGACCATCGACTACGCCAAGGAACTGGATGTTGAGACCATTCAGGTTTCCGTTGCCCATGCCTTCCCGGGGACGGAGCTCTATGATTACTACGTGCGAAACAATTATATGGTGCACAGCGCCGTGACCGACGAGGGTGGTCATCAACTGCCGCATATCGAGCTGCCGGGACTCAGCCGCGAGGAAATGATGGCGGCGGTGAACCGCTTCTATGACGAATACTACTTCCGCCCGCGTGTGGTATGGCGGCTGGTGAAGGACGCGTTATGGAACGCCGATGAGCGGAAGCGGCTTTATGAAGAAGCGGTCAGCTTTCTCCGCCTTCGCGCCGAGCGGCTGCAATATGTTCGCCAGGGCGCCGGATCGCGACCTATGGTGAGTGTACCCGCCAACGATACGGCTTCGAGCCAGTGAAATTTTGCGAATGGCACTCCTTCATCACTTGTCCTTCATCACGGTGCTGAGCCTGGTGCGCAGGGATGAAGCGCTTTTTGCGCACATTCGCGAAGCATTTCTCATTTTGCCTGTCACCGCCTGGCTTTACTATCTGGTAGCCGCGGTGTGCGCTCATCGATTCTTCAGCCGCGAGCAGCCCATTCCGGCAGGCCTGACTCCACCCGTCAGCATCCTGAAACCTGTCCGGGGCGTCGACCGGGAAGCTTATGAGAATTTTGCCAGCTTCTGCCGGCTCGATTACCCGGAATATGAAATCCTGTTTGGCGTCAGCGACATCTCAGACCCCGTGGTTCCTGTCATTCAAAAGCTGATTCGCGACTTTCCCGACCGCTCCATCCGCCTTTTCACGGGCCTTCAGCGACTCGGTCCCAATGATAAAGCATCGATCCTGGCCCACCTTGCGCGCGAGGCCAATTATGAGTTGCTGGTGGCGAGCGACAGTGATGTGCGGATGCCGCGGGATGGATTGCGGGCTATCACCGCTCCGTTTCGCGATCCGCAGGTCGGCGCCGTCACGTGTCTTTATCGTGGCGTGCAGGAAGAGACGTGGGCGGATTTGCTCGAAGCTCTGACGCTCAGCACGGATTTTCTGGCCAGCGTCCTGGTGGCGCGTCAATTTTCAGGAACGCGATTTGCTTTGGGCGCAACGCTTGCGACTACCCGCCGCCATCTGGATGAAATCGGCGGTTACGAAGCGCTCTCTGATTTTCTGCTGGATGATTACGAACTGGGCCGCCGCATAGCCGATCAGGGATATCGGGTTGAAATGCTTCCTTACGTCGTCCCCATCGTTCTACCCTCGGAATCGCTCGCGGGCTATTGGCAGCGGCAATTGCGATGGATGGTGGGCGTGCGAAATTCCCGCCCGTGGAGCCACCTGGGACTTCTATTCACGCAAGGTTTGCCGCTCTCGCTGGTTGCCATAGCCGCAGCGCATTCCACGCAGGTTGCTGGCCTTTATCTGGCGGCTTACCTGGCCAGCCGGTATTTCATGGCGTGGACCGTTGGCGTGTGGGGATTAAAAGATGCGACGCTCCGCAAAAGATGGTGGCTGGTGCCCGCGCGTGATCTCGTGGCCTTTTGCACCTGGCTTGCCAGCCTTTGCCAGAACCGAGTCAGTTGGCGCGGCGACGCCTTTCAGGTGCGTCAGGGCCGTTTGTTGCCGCACGAAGCGGTTTCCAGCCGCTAACCCGGGGCCGGGTAGTGAGGGGTGGGTGTATGGTGAAGTGGGGCGAAGTGAACCCTGGAAGTGATGGCGCCGAGCGGATCTATATCGCCACCTTTCTACCATTGAAAAAGTGGAGCTATCTGATTCCATTCCTCAGAATGTCGCTGCGCGTGGAAGGGCAGATGAAGCGCTCACCGGGCATCATCCGGTACAGCCTGCGAACAAACCTGCTGAAGAAGCACTTTTGGACGCTTTCCGTATGGACGGACCGGATCAGCATGGAAGAGTTCGTAAGCGGTGAGCCGCACGCAACCGCCGTCAAACACTTTGAGCGATGGGCCGGTGGAGGCGCAGCTTTCGCCGAATGGAAAATGGCGGGCGGCAGCAAAGATTGGACGATCGCCCTCGAAAAACTGAAGAATCCCACGTTTTACTACCAGGCCGGGCACAGGTGACAGGCGAAATTGCTATGGCGTAGTGAAACAGGTAGACAGATCCCGGTCGATGGCCTGCCATGTGGGGTGCGCGAAGGGTTCTGCATGCTTACTCAAAGGCAGAGGGATTGTTCCAACTCACGGCACTTGGCGTCAGACGGGCAAGTCCAAGACTGGTGCAGGTTGACGAAACGGGCCAAGGCACGGCAAACTTGAATTTAGGCTTGAAATTATCGTTTCTTTTGAGTTTGAACGAAAAGCGCCGAACCACGGCGCTCGAGGCAGGAACCACGTGGGAGAAAAACCTTTATGAGATTTCCGCTTCGGATGACAGTTGACCTGGCGAAGTATATTGGCGGCAAGCGGCTGCGTGGCATCGAAAAATTCCCGCTGGTGATGATGCTTGAGCCTTTGCACGCCTGCAACCTCACTTGTACCGGCTGCGGTCGTATCCGCGAATATAAGTCCACGATCAAGGATAAGCTGACGGTTGAGCAGTGCCTGGCGGCGGTGGATGAATGCGGAGCGCCCATTGTTTCCATCTGCGGCGGCGAACCCATGATCTATCCTGATCTGCCAAGGCTGGTGCGCGAGATTCTCAGCCGTAAAAAGCATATCTATCTTTGTACCAACGGGATGTTTATCCGCAAGAAGTTAAAAGACTACCAGCCCACCTCGCGCTTCTTTTTCAATGTGCACCTGGATGGCATGGAAGAGACTCACGACCTGTGCGTCGAGCGAAAAGGTGTTTTCCGCGAAGCCATCGAGGGCATCAAGGCCGCGAAAGACGCCGGATTCCTGGTGTGTACCAACACGACGATTTTCAAGCAGACGGATCTCAACGAGATTGCGGAATTGCTCGATTACCTTCACACCCTGGGCGTTGACGGACATATGATCTCTCCGGCTTATTCTTATGCCGCGGTGCAGACGAAGGAAATCTTCATGTCGCGCGAGGAGGTGCGGGAAAAGTTCCGTTCGGCTACTCGCTTCCTTTCCAGGCACAACTTGATGACCTCGCCCATCTATCTCGAATACCTGCGGGGTGACCGCGAGTTGATGTGCACCGCGTGGGGGAATCCCACTTATAACCCGCGCGGCTGGAAAAGCCCATGCTATCTCATCACTGACGGGCACTATCCGACGTTCAGGGAGTTCATGGAAAGCACGCCCTGGGAAAAGTACGGGCGTGGCCGCGACCCGCGTTGCGAACATTGCATGGTGCATGCGGGCTATGAGCCTTCGGCCGTGCTCGGCGCCAACCGGAAGCTGAGGGATAGCTGGAAGATGCTGAAATGGAACCTCACCAGTCCCCGGACAACCCCTCTTCACGCCTCGCTGAATAGCCTTCTGTGATCTCGCTCGTCACTGGCGCCAGCGGTTTCGTGGGCAGTCACCTGGTGCGTGCGCTGATCGCGCACGGGGAATGTGTGCGCGTGCTGGCGCGTCCGACGAGCAACCTCACGGCGATTGAAAATCTTCCCTTTGAGCGCGCCACCGGCGATGTGCGCGATCGGGCTTCCCTGGAGGCTGCCCTCGAGGGAGTGAAGTGTGTTTATCATGTGGCTGCTGATTATCGGCTCTGGGCACGGCACCCGGAAGAAATCTATCAGTCGAATGTTGAGGGTACGCATAACCTGCTTCAGGCCGCACGCGCGGCCGGCGTCGAGCGGTTCGTTCATACCAGCACGGTGGGAACCGTTGTCTCGCCTCGGGTTCAGGGGTTGCCGGACGAAAACGCCCGGCCGCTGCTTGCGGAAATGGTCGGCCACTATAAACGCTCGAAATTTCTTGCCGAGCTCGAAGCGCTGCGCGCCGCGCAGGCAGGCCTGCCGGTGGTCGTGGTGAATCCGACCACGCCGATTGGCCCCGGCGATTGGAAGCCTACGCCTACCGGCCGCATGATTGTGGATTTCCTGAACGGCAAAATTCCGGCCTACGTGGATACAGGACTGAACATTGTGGCGGTCGAAGACGTGGCCGAGGGGCACATCCTGGCCGCGGAGCGCGGACAGGTTGGCGAACGGTATCTGCTGGGCGGACGCAACATGACTCTGAAGGAGATCTTCACCGTGCTGGCGGAATTCAGCGGACGCCCTGTGCCGCGCTGGAAAATTCCTCACACGGTGGCCCTGGCGGCGGCCTATGTAGAGAACACCATTGCCGCGCTGTTTGGCGATCCGCCCCAAATCCCCCTGGAAGGCGTTCGTATGGCCCGGCATAAGATGTGGGTGGACGCCTCAAAGGCTGTGCGTGAACTTGGCTTCAAACCAGGCCCCGCTGAAGATGCCCTTCGCCGCGCCGCCCAATGGTATATTGAACGCGGATACGCCCGAGGATGAGACCGCGGGTTGAACCCGGGCAGTTTTTTCGCGGTAACGGGGGATTGCCATCGGTGGGGAAGAAAATTTTAGAGTTGGGCTGCGGCAGGACGAAAGCGCCGGGCGCAATCGGGGTGGACTCCAATCGGGATGCAACAGCAGCCGATGTGATCTGCGACCTCAACCAGGGGCTTCCATTTCGCGACAACGGGTTTGACCAGGTTCGGGCTGTTCATGTCGTCGAGCACCTGAACGACCTCATGAACACAATGGCGGAAATTCACCGGGTGACCAGACCCGGTGGGACGATCTACCTTGTGACGCCGCACTACACGGACTTCATTTCCTGGTGCGATCCCACGCACCGGTGGCACCTGAACAGCTTTTCTTTCCGCTATTTCGGGCAGATTCATGGCCAGCGGCATTGGTATACGCGGCTGGAATTGCGCGAGCGTGTTCTTCATGTAGAACTGGCGCGGCTCTGGAAATGGCTGGGCGTCCAGTGGCTGGTGAATCAATTTGTGGGATTCCGGCGTTTTTGGGAGATGTACTTGTGTTTCATCGTTCGCGGAAAGCAGATGGAGTTTACCTTTGAAGTCGTCAAGGAAAAACAAGAATAGTTGTAGCCTCTTATGATAGCCTACATTCCTTGATCATCTTTTTCCACCCTCTGCGGCAGCAGGGCTCCTGAGGCCGGAAGCCTGTTTGAGGTTCATAGCTCGCGCGGTTGATCCTGAACTCCGGCGATTTTCGGAGTTTCCGTGCCTTGGGCTGGCATGTGGCATTGGCCATCCAAATAGCCGCCGGGCTCCACCACCAGAACCGGAGTATAAACATCCCCCAAGACAATACCGCGCTCCTTGATCTCAATGCGGTCCGTGACGTGAATGGAACCCTTCACTTTGCCGGTAATGACAATCGACTTGACGTTAATATCGGCTTCGACTTCGCCGCGCTCGAGAACAATCAGCGTTCCCTCCCCTTGAATTTCGCCCTTGAAGTGTGAATTGAGCCGCGCGGTGCCAGAGGCAATCCGCATTTTGCCTTCTATTTCCGCCCCTGGCTCAATCATGGCGATAACACTATGCTTGACAAGCTCGGCAATATTTTTGCCTCTTCCCCAATGAAATGCCATCGTTTCCCTCCTTTTCACCCCATTAGATGCAATGCGAGTTGCTCTTGCCGCGAAGGCCTGAGCACGTCGAAGTTATTTTTGAATAATGCGTTCGTATAGCCGCTGGAGGTCCTGGGCAGAATAATAGCTGATCTCGATTCGACCACGGTTTTTATCTCCTACAATTTTAACGCGAGTTCCCAGAGCGCGCTCCAGTTCCAAGATTGCTGCTCGCGTGTTTGGATCTTGCTTCTGGGTATCTGGCTCTTGAGCAATTTTTTTGGAGGGCTCTGATTTTAAGGAAGCTGCCAGGCGCTCAGCCTGCCTGACAGAAAGTCCGTCTCTTACAATCTTTTCTGCAACCTGGATTTGTTCTTCGACCGTCGAACAAGAGAGAATAGCCCGCGCATGCCCTGAGCTAATCGATTTATTTTCAATCAATTCCTGGACTTCCAAAGGCAGCTTTAACAGGCGCAGGGTGTTTGTGACGGTGGAACGGTCAAGTCCCAAACGTTCAGCAATCTCCTCGTGACTGTAGCCGAATTTTTCATGAAGAGCTTGGTAGGCATGAGCGACTTCGATGGGTGAGAGGTCCTCACGCAAGATATTCTCTGTCAAAGCAATCTCCAATGCCTCGCGATCCGGCAAGTCCCGTACGATGGCAGGAATAACCTGAAGTTTGGCACGGCAGGCCGCACGCCATCGCCTTTCACCAGCCACTAACTGATATCGTTCGCCTGCTTTTCGGACAAGGACAGGCTGGACAATTCCTGTGGATTGAATCGATTCCGCAAGCTCCTTGAGACCTTCTTCAGCCACCAAACGGCGAGGCTGAAGAGGGTTCGGATCGATCAAATCCACTGGAATCTGGTGCAGAGCAGAATCCGTAGCCTCGGTTTCGCCGATCAGGGCGCTAAGTCCGCGCCCCAAGGCCTTTCGAGTCATGGTTGATGATCTCCTTGGCGAGTTGAAGATAGCTTTCAGCCCCCCGGCAGGTTGGGTCGTAGAGCAGAATCGGCTTGCCGTAGCTTGGGGCTTCAGCCAGGCGAACGTTACGCGGAATCAGCGTATCAAAAACCTGGTCACCAAAGAAATCCTTCAAGTCGTCCCGCACCTGATGCGAAAGATTGGTGCGTTCATCAAACATCGTCAAAAGAATTCCTTCGACGGCCAGCTTGGGATTGTGGGATCGTCGAATGCGGATCAGAGTGTCCAGAAGTTCGGAAACCCCTTCTAGGGCGAAATATTCGCACTGTACGGGGATCAGGACCGAGTCTGCGGCAACCAAGGCGTTGAGGGTGAGCAAGTCAAGCGCGGGAGGGCAGTCGAGCAGGATGAAGTTGTATTTTGGGCGAATAGGTTCCAGTTTTCGACGCAGCAGTTGCTCTCTGTCTGGCCTGTCCGCGAGTTCCAGTGTTGCGCCCACAAGATTTTTTTCAGAAGGGATGAGAAAAAGCCGATCCAAGGGGGTTTTCAGGGCCAGATCGTCAATGGGGGCATCGTTCAAGAGGCCATGATAGATGGAGCGGCGGCTAGGATCGCGTTGATAGCCCATGCCGGCAGTGGTGTTAGCCTGTGGGTCAAAATCAACCACGAGAGTCGATAGTTCCTGGCTGGCGAGGGCAGCTCCAAGATTGATGGCAGTGGTGGTTTTTCCGACGCCACCCTTCTGATTTGCAATTGCAATAATGCGCGCCACAGGAGTATTGGAAATCAGAATCTAACAAAAGGCAATTGGGGTTGGCAAGCCAAAATAAGAAGGCATTGAGTTTCGTGTCCCATTTAATGATTCACGGTGGGTCCAGATCATCACCCCAGTCACTACCCTTGGCCCCCTTGGAGGGGAGCGGAATTTTCCTCCTTGATTAGGTAAGTGTGGGTGGTTGTTGTAAAGAATTGGCTGGGACAGGACACATTGACGAGGGAAAGGCCTTGAAATTTGAGGGCGATGTGCGGTGACAGGTATGTTCCACGTGAAACAATCGATGATGGTCGATACCATAAAGGACTGTTTCACGTGGAACATATGGATCGCGCTGAATCAGTGTTCTCTCAGCATGAATCAATTCATCCTTATCAATATTCGTTTTTTACTAATGGAATTTACATATATTAGATATAATAAAATCTAACCTTTCAGCAGGAATGTTTTTAACCGCATCACTGAGATCGGGCGGCTTACTTTTCCAGTTTACGAAGACTTGCGCGCTGTTGTAGCCTTGTAACTTAGGAGGCTGCCGAAAAACCGAAAGCGGTTATTTCCTTCATGCCGCTCAAGGTCAGCATCTGAGTGAAAGCAAGAATCGCAGTGTCTAACGGTCGGATACAGAGAGATTTTTCGCTGCCACTCAGAGATGACGAGCAAACAGGCTCAGCAGGAGATGCCCAGAGTGTTTTTTGGCAACCTGCGCAGGTGACGGGCCGGTAGCTCAATGGTAGAGCACTGCCCTTTTAAGGCAGGGGTTCTGGGTTCGAGTCCCAGCCGGCTCATGTCCGGTGGCGCGCAGAGGGGCAACAACAATTTGCCGATTAATCATTTAGCTCTCTGCTCAAAGCATTATTCACCCAAATTCCTGCGTCCAGGAGAATCCATTGAGCGCTCGCGTACTGAATGGCACTCAAATCGCCGACGCCATTAAGGAGGAGCTGAAACAGGAGATCGCTGCCCTCAAATCCCGGGGCGTCACGCCTGGTCTTGCGGCCGTACTGGTGGGGGAAAATCCTGCGTCGCAGATTTATGTGCGCAACAAGGTTCGAGCCTGCGAATCGCTCGGGCTTTATAGCGAGCGGATCGAATTGCCTGCGGAAACCTCCACCGCCGAACTGCTTAAATTAATCGCCGACTTGAATGCGAAAGATTGCGTTGACGGAATTCTGGTGCAGCTTCCTCTGCCACCCCACATCGATGCGAAAAAGGTATTGCCGGCGATTGATCCGATGAAGGATGTAGACGGCCTTCATCCTGTGAATGCCGGCAAGCTGATGAGTGGGCGCCCCGGCATGATTCCTTGCACCCCGGCAGGAGTCATTCAGATTCTCGAGCGCAGCCAGATTCCGATTCGCGGGGCGCGGGCGGTGGTAGTGGGCCGCAGCGATATGGTAGGCAAGCCCATGGCGATGCTGCTGCTGCATCAGAACGCGACTGTCACCATCTGTCATTCCCAGACGCGCGACCTGCCTGCCGTCACCCGCGAGGCAGATATTCTTGTTGCGGCGATAGGCAAGCCGGCCCTGATCACGAAGGACTTCATCAAGCCGGGCGCGACCGTGATTGACGTTGGCACCAGCCGCCTGACGCGGGCCGAAGAAGTTCAAGCCATTTTCCACGAGCCCAGCGCCCCCCTGGAGCGGCTTCAGGCAAAGGGCTTTATCCTGATGGGAGATGTTCAGCCGGAGGATGTGAAAGAAGTGGCGGGTGCCTACACTCCGGTGCCGGGCGGAGTTGGTCCGCTCACCATTGCCATGCTGATGTCGAATACTGTGCGGGCCGCTCGCCTGCGGCGAGGATGAAAGTTGCGCCGGAATTGGCCATCCTGGGTCCTCATGACAACGAGTCCTTGAACAGAGGCCAGCCATTCGTACTTTTCCCTGTTTTGGCTTGACAGGCGGCATGGGCTGCGGCAAGACGGCCGTGGGGAGCTTTTTCACCGCGCTGGGAGCGCGCGTGATTGATGCTGACCGGATTGGTCATGAACTGCTGCTCCGGCCCAGCCCGGCGTATGATGAAGTTCTTCAGAACTTCGGCCGCGAAGTGCTGGATGAGTCAGGGGAGATTGATCGGAAGCGGCTGGGCGAGATTGTCTTTAAAGATGCTGACCGACGGCAGAAGCTCAACGCAATTCTGCACCCGAAGATCATCGCGCGGCAGGAAGAATTGGCCGCGCAATTCCACCGTGAAAGTCCGGGGTCGGTGATTATTGTCGAGGCAGCGCTTATTTATGAGGCGAGAGTTGAAGGGAAATTCAACAAAATTCTTGTGGCCTGGTGCAAGCCTGAGCAACAAATTGAGCGGCTGATGGCCAAGACCGGCCTGTCCTGGGAAGAGGCGAAAGCGCGGATCGCTGCACAGATGCCCGTGGAAGAAAAGCGTCGTCGTGCTGATTTTGTCATCGATTGTTCTCGAAGCCTGGAGGACACTCGGGCTCAAGTGGCAATGATTTATCCGCAATTGCAGCAACTGGCAGAGGTCGCGCGCCTGCGGTGACGAGGATGCGCAAATATTTTTCAACCCCCACCATCTACGGAGAGGCATAGCGTGAAAGCACTTGTGTATACAGCACCGAAGCGCCTTGCGTGGCAGGAGTGGCCAGACCCTGAGCCTGCCCAAGGAGAGGCCCTTGTGCGAGTGGAATCCATCGGTGTCTGCGGTTCTGACGTTCACGGGTGGTTAGGGAAAAGCCGTGGGCGCGTGCCTCCTTTGATTTTAGGTCACGAGATGGCCGGGATTGTGGAAGACGTGCGCGCGCCGGCAACCGAGTTGCGGCCTGGCGACTTTGTGGCGATCTATCCCATGATTGGTTGCGGCCAGTGCCGCTTCTGCGCTACTGACCGTGAACGGCTTTGCCGTCAGCGGAAGCTCATGGGAATGCATCTGGCGGGCGGATTTGCGGAGTATCTGAAGGCGCCTGCGAAGAACCTTTACCCGTTGCCCTCCTCGATGAATCTCGTGGCCGGCGCGCTGGTTGAGCCGCTTGCCAATGCTCTCCATTTCGTTGAATATGCGCAAACGGATCCGGGGCCTCTCGCCATTTTGGGTGCCGGCGCCATCGGTTTACTGATGCTCCAGGTCGCCCGGCAAATAACGGCTCCGGATCACGCGGGTAGACTTTTTCCGAAAATTGCAGTGACGGAGGTGAATCCGCATCGGGGGGCTCTCGCGCACAGATTCGGCGCCGACCTGGTGGTGAATCCTCTAGACCCGGATGCCCTTTCACAGCTTGAGTCGTTTTTTGGCGAAGATGGCTGCCATGCTGTACTGGATGCAGCGGGCTTTGCGTCGAGCCGACAATTGGCGCTGAAGCTGGTGGCAACCGGGGGTTTGGTGGGGTTGGTGGGATTGGGTGAAGCGGATACACTCATTGATTGTGTGGAACTCATTCGACGTGAGATTCGGCTGGCGGGTATTTACGGATATGGGAGGAATGAGTTTCAGCGCGCGGTGGAGTGGATCGCGCAAGGACGCATCGATTATCAGGATTGGGTGACTGAAGCGCCGCTCAAAGAAGGCCAGAAGTTCTTTGAAGCCCTCGACCGGCCCGATACAACTCAGATCAAATTAATCCTGAGACCGTGATGAAGAGACTTTCAGATTCTGACTTTGGCGTGGCGAAAACAGATCGACAAAGTGGAGGCATCTTATCCTGAGGTGCTTTGAAATCATCAACGCAGTCAGCCGACTCGAAAGGGCCTCTGCTCCTGCTCTCCGTATACCGGGGTCTCGGCTGAGTTCCTGTCTACCCTTGGCATAGCTCTCTTCTTCGGCCAGCATCCCGGACTCGGAGGATTGCAAACGGGACGTCGGCGCAGCACTCCGATCCCTGATCTTTTCGGGACCAATGAGCTGGAAGGTTCGGTCTCTATAGATGCTTAGACGGAAAACTCCAGCCAGGTGATCGAATGGCGGGGGAAGCGATATTCCCAGCGATCTCCGGAACCGGAAAAACGCGCCTCCCGGACGACAACGGCGCGCGGATGAGCCAGCGTATTCTGGGCATCGAGGCTGGGAGCCGTGATGAGAAAAGCGCGTCCCGGGCCTTTGGCAGCGACACCTTCAAACTGAATTGTGGCGAGCGTGTCTCCCTCCTTTCGCCTGTTCACCACTGCAAGCTTTACCATGCGCTTTTCTTCGTCGTAAGTTCCCATCACATCCAGATAGGGCTGTGCGCCGAAATTCCGCGTGGAAAACTGAGGCGATTCGTTGAGCACGTCCAGCACGATCCGGCTGGCACGGCTGGCATAGAGTTGAAGAGGATAGTAGGTGGTTAACAAAAGCATGGAGTCCGGCTGAGTCTGGATGGGCGCAATCACGTTCACCAGTTGGGCCAGATTGGCAAAGCGCACGCTGGCGCAATGGCGGTGAATCACATTGAAAGCAGCGGCCACCCAGAGCGCGTCGCGCAGATTGTAAGGCACCTCGAATTTATGCACGTCGTTGCGCTTCGCGCCGTCAGACCAGTTATAAAGGATATTCCACTCGTCGAGCGCGGTATAAATAGGCGTTGATCGATGCGCCTTGGCAGAGACTTCTCGTGCTGTGGCCGCTGAAGCGCGGAGAAGGGAATCCAACTCCGCAGTCGAGCCCAGAATTTCGTAATAGTCCTTCAGCTCGTCGGTCAGAGCGTAATAATGGACTGAAATGTAGTCGGCGTGTTGGGCCAGCGTCTGAAGCACCGGCCGATCCCAGTCAGGATCGCCGTTCCCACAGGCGATCAGCTTGATGTTGGGATCCATCCACTTCATCACCTTGGCGAACTCGAGCGCCGCTTTGGCGTAATCGGCGGCATCCTTATGGCCAATCTGCCATGGGCCCCACATTTCATTCCCCAATCCCCAGTACTTTACGGCGTATGGCTCGGCGTGGCCGTTCTGTTTGCGCAAGTCGGAATAATAGGTTCCTCCGGGATGATTGCAGTACTCAACCCAATGGCCGGCTTCATCCATCGTTCCGGTGCCCAGGTTGACGCAAAGATAAGGCTCAGCCCCGATCTTGCCGCAGACTTTCAGGAACTCATCCGTGCCGAACTGGTTCGGCTCAAGCTGAAACCAGGCGAGATTATAGCGGGTCGGGCGCTTCGCCTTGGGGCCGATACCGTCCTGCCAGTGGTAGCCTGAAGCGAAGTTCCCGCCCGGCCAGCGAAGCTGGGTGACGCGCAATCGGCGAGTGGCATCGAGCACGTCCTTGCGGTCACCGTCGGCATCGGCCAGCGGAGAGTCCGGCTCGTAGATTCCTCCATAGATGCAGCGGCCAAGATGCTCGATGAAGTTGCCGTAGATGTTGGGATCCACTTCGCCCAGGCGCCGTTCGAGATCAATCTTCAACGTGGCTCGAACGGGCGGCTCCGCTGCGCTCTGACCTGCCGCCGCCATGTTCGCGGCAGCAAGCCCGCTTCCGGAACCGAGCGCTACACTTGCCGCCCCCATGCCTTGCATGAATTGTCGTCTCGTCCACTTCTGCACTCCGCGCTTGTTTTGGGAATCCAAGGATGTGCCTCCTCGCTGTAAAATATCGGTAATCCTCACTAAGTCAGGCCATCATACACCACGAGTAGCGACACGCGGTAGAATAATGACCATGCGAAGATTTCTGATTTTAGCTCTGAGTCTGATTGGTCTGTTCGATTCAGTCTACCTGTTGTGGGTTTACACTTCGCCGTCTCATCCTCTGGTTTGCCTGGGAACCGGCTGCGATGTTGCGCGCGCCAGTTCCTATTCCCATCTCTGGGGCCTGCCTTTGCCTTTGTTTGGCGTCGCCATGTATGGCGCGCTGGCGCTGCTGGCGTTTGGTGAAAGCCTTGGCGGTGCGGTGCTCTATGCAGTGATCCGATATGCGACCCTGGCCATTGCCGCGGTCGGTTTTATCGCTTCGCTCGTTCTTTCCGGCATTGAGGCTTTTGTGCTTCATGCCTGGTGCGCCTGGTGCGTGCTCTCAGCCATTACGGTGGTCTTGATTTTTGCCTTTGCGATTTATGGGGTTGCAAGGCCCGGACCGCCCCCGCAGGGTAGTGCGGCTCTTTCAGCGGCCCGAGGGCAATTCATTCTTTTCATTCTCGCTTTGGTCGTTGGCATTCCAGCTTTTATACACCTTTCCCACTCGGGAGAAAAGCTTCCGGCTTCGCCGCAGCCCACCCCGGCAGCCCTTGACGCACGACTGGTACGGCCTGACAGCCATGCGACCGGCGATCTTCAATCCTCAGTGACGGTGGTGGAATTTGGCGATCTCGAATGCCCCATGTGCGGACTCGCCCAGAAAACCGTTCTCAGAATGCTTCAGCAATATGGTCACAAAGTGCGATTCGTTTTCCGACATTTCCCTTTAACCAGTATTCATCCCCAGGCGGAGAAAGCCGCTGAAGCCACTGAATGTGCTGGTGAACAAGGTAAATTCTGGCAGGCAGAAGAACTGTTATACCAGAAGCAGCCTGACCTGAGTGTTGACGCGCTCAAACGTTATGCCGCCCAGCTGGGGCTGGACACACAGAAATTTGACGAGTGTCTTTCCAGCGGCCGCATGGCGCCGCGTATTCAGCAGGATATTGCGGATGCCAAAGCGCTGGGTGTCCACTGGCCGCCCACTTTCTTTGTGGGCCATCAGATGTTGATTGGCGCGCCGGATTACAAGGAACTCTCCCGTCTTATTGATCAACAGCTTGCCGACCAAGCGGCAGTCGCGGCCGGGGCGCAAGCCCCGGGCTCCTCTTCTGCCCCATCCACATCACCCGCAAAACCCTCGGCGAGCGCTTCATCAGGCACTGCTGCGGCCCCCCTGGGGTCCAAACCTTTCTCAAGCTCAAATCCCGGAACAACTTTGGGTGGCGGCAGCATCTTTTCTCAAGCCCAGCCGCAGTCGGCCCTGGCCTGCAATCCTGATGAGGCAAAACTCGAGCAGCCGGCGCTCATTCATACGCCCGAGGCGGAGAAGCTCTTCAAAAGCGATCCCAAGCCTCTTTTTGTTGACGTACGCGCAGCACAGGATTTTGCCAAAGGACACATTCCCGGCGCCATCAACATTCCGGTGGAAGAAATTCAGCAGAAGTGGAATACGTTGCCCCGCAATCAGGTGATCGTGTTCTACGAAGGCGGAGAGCGCAGCGGCTCGCCGGATGATGTCTGCGCATTCAGCCGCGCCGCCGCACGCATCGTGCTGAGCAACGGCTTCGATAAGGCCAAGGTAAAGGTCTACCAGGAAGGTTTGAAGGGGTGGGAAAGCGCCGGCTTGCCGGTGACGCGGTAGGGCGCAGAGGTTTCTTGACAACGTCCAGAGACCATCAGGAACCCACGGTTTCCGTCTCCGCCGGAACGGCGCGCGAACGCACCGTGGCGAGCACAGTATTCCAGGCTCGGCGCAGCGGCGCCTGAAGCAGCGAAAGCGTTCCCATATAAACGTAACCCGCAAAGAAAAGCAGCAGGAAAGGTACAGTGAGATAGTTCTGGATGCTCATGGAATACGCTGTGCTATAAAGGAAGTAAACTGCCAAACCCAGTTCGACAAAGGGAATCCAGCCGCTGCGGCGCTTATATCTCTTTTGCTCCCAGGTCGTATCGCGGCCCTCCACGCGATATTTGGGCGTGCGCACGAATTCCGATTTCACATCAAGGAGGGCTTCGATCACCGCTTTGGCGTTGATCACCGAAAGCCCGATGCCCGCCGCCATCAGGAAAGGAATGTACTTGATGCGGCTTACCCAGCCCTCGGGGTAAAGGTCGCGCTGGGCGACCATATAGAAGCTGCCCACGGAGCAGGTGGAAGCGATAAAAAGAGGCAAATCGAGGTAGAGCATCTGGAACCAGCCCTGATAGAAGCGGACAATGACGGCCGGAAAAAGAATCAGGGAGAATAAAACCATCAGGGGATAGGAAATATTGGCCGTGAGGTGGAGCGTGGCTTCGATCTTGATCGCCAGCGGCTGCGGGCTCCTCCAGATGCGCCCCAGAAGCTTTCTGGCCGTCTGGATTAACCCTTTTGCCCAACGCGCCTGCTGGGTCTTAAAAGCGTTCATCTCCACGGGCAGTTCGGAGGGGCATTCAATCCGCGGGTCGTAAATAAACTTCCAGCCTTTCAACTGAGCACGATAGCTCAAATCCGTGTCTTCCGTCAGCGTGTCGTGTTCCCAGCCTCCGGCATCTTCAATCGCTGCGCGGCGCCACATGCCCGCTGTCCCATTGAAATTGAAAAATCGTCCTGAGAGATTGCGCGCGCCATGCTCGATGACGAAATGGCCGTCCAGCATGATGGCCTCAATTTCCGTCAGATTGGAATAGTGCCGATTGATCCACGTCCAGCGCCCCTGTACAACAGCCACCTGGGGATCAGTAAAGTAAGGGAGCATCTGCCGGATGATGGATGGCGGCGGGACAAAATCAGCGTCAAAGATGGCGATAAATTCACCCTTGCTTTTTTCAAGCCCTTGGGCTAGGGCACCCGCCTTGAAGCCTTCACGATTGTCGCGATGATAATAGCTGATGGGGAATCCAGCTTGCTGATATTCGCGCACCAACCGTGCACAAAGAAGCGCTGTTTCATCGGTGGAATCGTCCAGCACCTGAATTTCCAGTAGCTCTTTCGGATAATCGATGCGCGTCACCGCCTCCAGAAGCCGCTCGACCACGTAGCGCTCGTTATACATCGGGAGCTGAATTGTGACTTTGGGGAGTTGGTCAAACATCGGGGGCGGGTTCGGCAGCCTCTGACGGTTTTTCAAATAGACATAGGTTAAAAAATAGCGATGGATGCCATAGACGGAAAGCACCAGGAGGCAGCCAAAATAGGGGATGATGATGGAGAGATCAAAGGCGTTCGGCTGATACAGACCCTGAAAAGGTGTCTTGTGAAAAACGAGGTCGATATAATGAGTGACTGGACTGAACGGGTTTGTGAAAATGGCTAGGTATAAGAGAAACATCGGGTTATTGATCCCTCATTCAGCACGAGTTTGTGCAAAAACTATAACCCTGGAAATTCTTCTGGAATTTTACTTCTGGTGATTCTGGCGATCGCAAACTCCATGAATGACTAACGCCACAACAGGCCACAGGCTCTGTGCGAAGCGATGAACAACCCAGCCTTGGGCGTCGAATGTCAGCCAATAAATCCTCACTTTATCATCGAGCCAAACTTCCGTATTCCAGGGCTTCGAGTGCCATTTCCTATACGACCCTGATGCTTCTTGCGGCTGGCTTGGCACTGATTTTCATTCATATCAGTCGCCAGAGTAGTCTCAACGAGCACGTGCCGGAATTTATTTCGCTTATTCTCCTGGCCGGGACGTTTTACCTAGTAGCCGTCTGGTTGATTGAGAGATTCACCACGAACCGCGTCGCGTTGCTGATTATCCTTGTGGCAGCGGCCATTTATCGCATCATTCTGCTCCCGGCCTCACCCTCTTTGTCCGAAGATATCTATCGTTATCAATGGGAGGGTCGGGTGCAGGCGCTCTCTCTGAATCCTTATACGGTTTATCCTGCTAAGGCCGGACTGCAGAAGCTTCAGAATCCCGATCATCCCATACGCACCGGAAGCCAAACCCCGACGGTTTATCCGCCCTTGAGCGAGTTCTCATTTTCCTGGGCTCATACTCTTCCAGGCTACAAACGCCTCTTTGTGGGGCTCGACTTAGCCACTCTTGCCGTTCTCTTATGGATTCTAATCTTGCTGAAACAGCCGCTTCGTCGGGTTTTAATCTATGCCTGGAATCCGGTTGTGATTATATCCTTCTCCCTATGCGGGCATCACGATTCGCTGGCAATCTTTACCCTCATGATGGCTCATCTCTTAATTATAAGTCGTAAGTCATTGTTGTCAAACGCTTTTCTGGGACTTTCTTTCGCCTCCAAATTCTTTGCTTTGCTCTTTCTACCCCTTTTTCTTCGGCGCACAAAATGGTTTTATGCCATAGTGTTTGCCGGTGTCGTAGCACTTGCCTATTTCCCCTTCATGGATGCCGGGCGTCAACTTTTTCGCGGGCTTTCGGATTATGCCGTCGGGTGGGAGGGTAATGACAGCCTTTTCCGGATCATCCGTCTGGCCTCGGCATCGAGAGCCCAGGCCGAATTCGTAGCGGCTGTGCTTGTCTTGGGCCTAATCATGTATGCCATCAGGAGAGATATGCCGCTCCTTCGAGCTGGGCTATTTCTGACGGCGGGATTGCTGTTGCTTTCGCCTAATGCCTTTCCCTGGTATTTCACATGGACGGTGCCTTTCCTGTGCTTTGAACCAAGTGCCCCGTGGCTGTTGATGACTGTCACTTGCGTGCTCGGCTATTCGCCGGTGGTACCCTATGCGGCAGGTCAGCCCTATCGCAACTCTCCCCTGATCCTGGCGCTTGAATACGTGCCCGTCATCGCCTGGCTGACATGGCAAGGCTGGCGCACGCTGCAAAAGCCCTCTTTTGTCGCAGCTTCAACTCGTCCAAATTATCTCTGAACACGGCATATTCACCTGAAAACCTCGTGATATGATGAATCTATTCGAAGGGGCATAGATCCCTGGGAATCAGTTCCTCTGAAGGAGGTTCCATGATTTCAGATAAGCACAACCGAAGGGAATTTTTAGGTAAGTTTGCAGCGGGCATTGCCGGCGTAGGCGTGGGTGAACATTTGATCGAGGGCTTGCCGGCGCTTGCGACAGAAATGCACCATGGCATTCCCTATCGCACCCTGGGCCATACCGGAGAGAAAGTTTCTCTCCTGGGCCTGGGAGGCTTCCACATCGGCATCCAACCTACCGTTGAGGAAAGCATCCGCATCATTCGTACGGCCATTGATAACGGCATCAATTTTTTGGATAACTGCTGGGACTATAACAATGGCGAGAGCGAGATCCGCATGGGGAAAGCTCTGCGCGACGGTTACCGGCAGAAGGTGTTCCTGATGACTAAGATCGATGGGCGGACGAAAGACGCTGCTGCGAAGCAACTGGATGAATCCCTACAGCGCCTCCAGACGGATCACATCGACCTTCTGCAAATTCATGAAATTATCCGCATGAACGATCCCGAGCGCGTTTTTGCGCCCGGCGGAACCATGGAAGCTCTGCTTGCAGCGAAAAAGGCCGGCAAAATCCGGTACATCGGCTTTACGGGTCATAAAGACCCCGATATTCATCTGAAAATGCTCCACACGGCGTTTGCTCACAACTTTACCTTTGATTCCGTACAGATGCCGCTGAATGTGATGGACGCGCACTATCGCAGCTTTGCGAAAAAGGTGTTGCCGGTACTGGTGCAGCATAACATTGGCGTCCTGGGCATGAAGCCCTTGGCCAATGGCATCATTCCGCGCAGCGGAATTGTAAGCGCCACGGAGTGCTTGCATTATGCTATGAACCTGCCGACTTCCGTCGTCATCAACGGCTGCGACACCCTGGAGCGACTTCATCAGGGGCTCGAAGCCGCACGTACCTTCCGCCCCATGAGCAAACCGCAGCTCACAGCTCTTTTGGCAAAGACCGCCCAGGTGGGATCAACGGGCAAGGATGAGCCTTTCAAGAATACCCATCAATTTGACGGGACTTGGCACAATCCGCAGTGGCTGGGGTAAAGGAGGTGCGGAGGGGCTTCAGCCCTATATTGATATGGTTGAATGCTGCCATCTCCGCTGAAGCAAGAACCCGTCGGCTGATAGATGGTCTGGTGCTGGATTCCCGTGTTCGTGGCGCAGTTCCACGCGCCTAAACTACGTTACACTTTATCGATCAATGCGGTGGCGTCAGCGCGGATGGCTTCGCCCCGCCCAATTGCATCCTGCCCCTCCCCAGTCTTGGCTTTCACGCTGACCTGCTCCACGCGAATTCCCAAAGCTTTTGCAACCTTCTCCCTTATTTTAGGAATGTAGGGGGCCAACTTAGGCCGTTCAAGACCGATGGTGGCATCGAGATTTACAATCTCGTAACCCGCCTTTTGCAGTAACCCGCGGCTGTGGCGAAGGAAATCGAGACTCGACGCATTGCGCCAACGAGGGGAAGTATCCGGGAAGTGCTGCCCGATATCACCCAGCGCCGCAGCGCCCAGAAGCGCGTCACAAATCGCGTGAGAGAGGGCGTCACCATCGGAGTGGCCGACCGGCCCTTTTTCAAAAGGAATGCGTACTCCGCCGAGCACCAGCTTCCGACCCGTGGCAAGTCGGTGCAAATCATTTCCGAAACCTATGCGATGGGCGCAGCTTGGCTTTTTGTGCGGGGGCTTTTTCACGATTATTATGGAAAAAAAGGTTCGTTAGTCGGATATGCTGGTTTTCTCATCTGCGAAAATCGACCGGGCATTTACCTGCCAGGTCAAATCAACTCCCTTTAGCCGACCGTGCCCGTTGCCCCGCCATGCTTGCGTATGCGTTGACGTTTTTACCCTTGGGAGGCACCGTCTCGGCCCTCTCGCTCAAGAGTGATGAAAAGTTGGGCTAAAGGGAGGTCCGACGGTCTCGTAATCTTGATGTTCCGTTCGGATCCCATCAGCACGGTCACCTTATGGCCCAGCCGTTCGACGAGACTCGATTCGTCCGTACCCTGGAATCCATCGGCTACCGCCCGCTCAAAGGCTTCTCTGAGAAGACTGTAGTGGAAGGCCTGCGGCGTCTGCGCCAGGGCAATGCGCTCGCGGGGAAGAGTGCCCAGAATGGCGTTATGCTCAATCTGTTTGACCGTATCGACGCTGGGAATGGCGAAGATGGCGGCGCCATCCTTGCGTGCCGCCTCCACAATGCGATGGATCATATCCTCCTGGATAAAAGGACGCACGGCATCGTGCACCACGACAATCTCGGTGGAAGGCGGAGCCTGGGCGATGGCGCGAAAAACAGTATCCTGTCGCGTGCCGCCGCCGGTAGTAAGGCGTACCGGCGTTGAAAAATCCTCCAACTTCATCACCGCCCGAACACGCCGGGCTTCCTCCTGCCGCACCGCCAGAAAGATTTCATCAAACCGCTGCGCGGCGTCAAATTTTCGCAGGGTATGAAGAAAAATGGGCGTACCTTCCAGCAGCAGAAACTGCTTGGGGGTTTCGCGGCCCATGCGGGTGCCGACGCCGGCTGCGGGAATGATGGCCAGGATGCCCATCGTTAAAAGTCAACTGCCTCAAAAAATGGAAGAGAGCCGTCAGCGCTCAGGAGGATTGCGCAATGGGCTCGGGACGCGATGCGCGCTCCTCGTATTTGCCGAAGATCATCCTTCCTGCGGTCGTCTGCAAGACACTGGTCACCGCAATGTCGATGGTCTTGGAAATCATCTTGCGTGCGTTGTCCACCACCACCATTGTTCCATCGTCCAGGTAGGCCACGCCCTGATTGTATTCTTTTCCCTCCTTCAGGATGAACACGCGCATGGTCTCGCCCGGCAGAACCACCGGCTTCAGTGCATTCGCCAGTTCATTGATATTGAGCACAGCCACCCCCTGAAGCTGGGCCACCTTGTTCAGGTTGAAGTCGTTGGTGATGATCTTGGCGTCAATCAGCTTGGCCAGTTCAATCAGCTTCAAGTCCACGCCGCGCACTTTTGGAAAATCGTCTTCCACGATCTCAACCTGTGCCGAGCTCATCTTCTGCATCCGTTGCAGAATATCGAGACCGCGCCGCCCGCGATTGCGCTTCAGCGAATCAGAAGAATCCGCCACTTGCTGCAACTCGCGCAACACAAACTGAGGAATGATGAGAGTTCCTTCAATAAAACCGGTCTCGCAGAGATCGGAGATGCGCCCGTCAATGATGACGCTCGTATCCAGAATCTTGCGGGTTTTGGTGATCGGCGCATCACCGGAAAAGATTCCGCCCAGGGCCGCCGGGCTTACCAGCTTGCCTTTTGCGGCGCCAATCGTTGCGCCTAAATAGGCCAGAAAAATCAGAATTGCGACTTGAATATACGAGAGGGTGTGCCGTTCCACGGAGGTGAGGCTCAACAGGTGGCTTACCATAAGCGCCGCCAGGATGCCTACCGTCAGTCCGATTGCGGCGCTGATCAGGCGTGTGATGCTCACTTTTTGAAGCCGCATCTCACAGGCGACAAAGAGAACCCCCAGGATCGCTCCCAAGAGTTCGGAAGCTGAAGAAGACTGATGAAAAGGACGCAGATGGTACGAAGCAACGATCAACACAACGATCAGGATCGCGCGCACGACCCCCATTTCCAAAGACATAAATTTCACCGCCTTTCCCCCCAAGCACCCGACTGGGATCACCTTAAAATAAATGATTCCGCTGAGAGTATATCATTCCGTTAACAAGGTTGAAAAATGACGCTCGGAGACAACTTGATTTTGCTGGTAACGAGGGTTGCGGTGGCTCCTGGAAAATCTTGCACTTCAAGGGCCGGCTATTTTCTGGCGCGGGACTTTATGACAATTGGCGTGCCCGCAAACCCAAACCTCTCGCGAATGCGATTTTCGAGATAGCGCTCAACCGAGAAATAGAGTGGTCCGGAACGGTTCGTGAAAGCGGCGAATGTGGGGGGGGCAACGCCAACCTGTGTCAGATAGTAAAGGCGCAGGGGTTTGCCGGCGGGGCTCGGGGCTCGCGAGAGGTCCAGGGTTTCCAAAAAGCGATTCATTTCGGCGGTGCCGATGCGCTGCCTGCGCGCTGCAGCCACCTGAATGATCATCTCAATCAGCCTGGAGATGCGTTGCCCTCTGAGCGCGGAAAGAAAGATGATGGGAGCATAATCGAGGTATTTTGTTTTTTCCCGAATCGCACGGGTAAAATCCTGCGTTGTTGTCGGGCCTTTTTGGACGGCGTCCCACTTATTCACCACCAGAATCACAGAGCGGCGGCTTTCGTGCGCGTAGCCGCCGATATGCGCGTCCAGTGCAGTGATGCCTTCCGTAGCGTCCAGCAGCAGAAGTGCCACGTCGGAACGTTCCAGGTGTTTCCGTGCCTGGATCACGCTGAGCTTCTCCGCCATCGAGCGGGTTTTCCCCTTTCGCCGGATTCCGGCCGTATCGATCAGCAGCAGGCGATGGCCGCCGGTTTCAAGTTCAGCATCCACCGCATCCCGCGTGGTGCCCGCCAGGGGAGTCACGATGGATCGCTCCTGCCCGATCAGGCGATTGAGAAGTGTGGATTTTCCCACATTCGGACGACCAATGATTGCCACACGAACAGGAGGAGTTGGCGCGACAGGAACTTCCCCAGTCACGGTGAAATTACGGGTGACGTGATCGAGCAGGTCGTCCACGCCCAGACCGTGTTCGGCGGATATGGCAAAGGTATGTGGAATGCCCAATCGGTAGAAATCCGAAATCAGCGGTGCCGAGCGGAGACTATCCACCTTGTTTACTGCGAGAGACAGGGATTTGTTCTCTCGCCTCAGCAAGGCGGCTAATTCCTGGTCCAGCGGCGTTACGCCCTGTTGCCCGTCGACCACTAGAACAAGTTCCGAGGCCTCGTGGATCGCCGTGCGCGCGTGACGGAATATCTCGCTGACGATCTGATCTTTTTCATCAGGAATCATGCCGCCGGTATCGACCACTTCAAAAACTTTTCCCCGCCATTCGGCGAGAGCCTCAATGCGGTCGCGCGTCATGCCCGGCTCATCGCCTACCAGCGAACGTCGCCGGCCACAAATGCGGTTAAAGAGCGTGGATTTGCCCACATTGGGGCGGCCCAGAATGACGACACGCTGATGGAATTTGATGCCTGACATTGAAGAATCAACCTTCCATTTTATAGTGGGGAGAGGCTTGTACATCCTCATTCGACCATTCGGCGCCGGATATGCTACGTTGATAATTCACTTCAAAAAGAGAGGAAGCTGGAAATCGCATGGCTGAAATTCGTCCTTTTCGAGCGCTCCACTATAACCCAGAGAAAATCTCCGACCTTTCGAAGGTTATCACCCAACCTTATGACAAGATCTCACCGGAGATGCAGTCTCGCTATTATTCCCTAAGCCCTTATAACCTGGTCCGCATTATCCGTGGAAAAGAAACACCGCAAGACTCCGCCGTCGAAAACGTTTATACCCGGGCCCTGCGCGATTTCAAGGACTGGATTCAAAACCGGATCCTGATTTCCGACGAGCGGCCTGCACTCTACCCCTACTCTCAGGAATATGCTTTACCTGGGGAGCCGGGTGTGCGGAAAGAGCGTCGGGGATTTATTGCACTTTGCAGGCTGGAGGACTATTCGGCACGTATTGTCCACCGCCATGAGGAAACGCTTTCCGGCCCGAAGGCCGATCGCATGGAGTTGTTAAAGAGAACGAAAGCCCACTTCGGCCAGGTCTTCTTTCTCTATAGCGACCCGGAGGGAGTTGTGGAAGGAGCCTTATCGGCAGCCTCCCGGGGCGCAGTCTGGGAGCAATTGATGGACGAATATCAAACCCGCCATATGGTCTGGCGCGTTTCAGATCCCGCAGCCATTGAGAGAGTGGTTCAGGGAATGCGGGACAAAAAGCTGGTGATCGCAGATGGGCATCATCGCTATGAAACAGCTTTGGCCTATCGAAACTTGATGCGCGCGAAGCCCAACTATGATCAGCGCGCCGAATACGTCATGGCCACCTTCGTCCGCATGGAAACTGACGGCCTCACGATTCTTCCCACGCATCGCGTCATTCACAGTCTTAAGAGCTTTGCCTGGGCTCAATTTGCGGAAGCGGCGCGAACTGCTTTCGACTGGAAAGAACTGGATGCATCGCGGGCGCTTGCAGACGGTGGCAAGGGCCTGCGGCAGGCGCTCGGGGAGGGCGGCCACAGCCGCCCCACCCTTGCGGTCTATGCAGGCGCGGGAAAACTCGTACTGCTGGGCTTACGACAGGATTACGACCTCGCGCACGCCTTGCCCGATCTTTCGCCGCTTCAGCGGCGCCTGGATGTGGTGATCCTCCATCGGCTGCTGATTGAACGTGCCTTGGGTATCAGTTCTGAAGCAGTCCGGGAAGAGAAGAATATCCGCTATTTGCGCGGCTTAAGCAATGCGGTGGAGGAAGTGGATTCCGGCAGGGCGCAGCTTTGTTTTCTGATGAACCCTACGCCCATCGAAGCGGTGCGCGAGGTCGCTCTTGCTGGGGAAGTGATGCCGCAGAAATCGACGGATTTTTATCCCAAGCTCCTTTCCGGGCTAACGATTTACTGGCTGGAGAATCCGCTAGGAGTATAGAGCCGTCGCAAAACGACTTTCGTTCACAGAAGGACAGTTACACGTTAGGGAAAAAGTGCGCTTCCAGGACCAGAATGGTCACTGCCGCCAGCGTCGTCACAATCGTCACCACGACGCCCACCCGAGTGAATTCCCAGAAAGAAATATTCACTTTCTTGCTCGCCTGTTGGAGCACAATGAGATTGGCCACCGAGCTGAAAGGCGTAAAATTACCGGCCAGGGTGCTCGCGCTGGCCAGCGTCAGCCATGCTAGATGACTTTGGGAAAGGGTCTTCACGATCGGTTGAAAAATCAGAACCGCCGGGACGTTGCTTACCAGGTTGGAAAGCACCACCATCGCTCCACTTAATCCCAACAATTGAGAAAGCGCGCTGCCATGCAGTTCAGGCTGAAAATAGTGGATCATGTAATTGACCGCGCCGGAGGCTTCTAGGCCTCGAATCACCACAAAGAGAGCGGCAAAAAAGAGCAGCAGGGTCCAGTCAATATTGCGATGAATGAATTCTGACTTCACCCGGCCGATAATCAGGATCAGCGCACCGACTGAAGCTGCCACCAGAGGAAACGAGAAGTTAAAAATCCATAGAACAACCACCAACAGAGCCGAGAGGCCGCATTTCACGAGCAGCGTGTGATTCACATCGACCGCCACATTCGCAGGTCGTTTCGGGAATGCAGTGCGTGGCAAACGGTTTCTGAAGATGAAGATCAGCAGGGCGGTGTTTAATGCCAACCCCACCACGGCTACCGGAGCCAAATGCGCGAGAAATCCCAGAAACGAAAACTTTGCCGAAACGCCGATCAGCGCATTCTGCGGATTGCCCGTGACCGACATGCAGGAGCCGACGTTGGCTGAAGTGGCTAGCGCAATCGCATAAGGCATGGCGGGAAGTTCCAGACGCTCGGTGATGGAAAGGACGATGGGGGTGAAGATCAGACAAATGGTGTCATTCACAAAGAAGGCGGCAAGAACGCCGGAAGTAAAAATGAGCAGAACCAGAAGCTGCCGGGGGCTGCGGGCCAGAGCGGAAATATGGACGGCGACCCAGTCAAAAAATCCGGAGACTCGAAAGTGAGCGACAAGAATCATGATACCCAGCAGAAAAATAATGGTGTTCCAATCCACGGATTGATACGCGGCATCCAGGGTGAGTACGCCGGCAATCACCATGGCCACCGCGCCGCAAAAGGCTGAAGCGGTCCGATCCAGATAACTGCCGCGATTGCTTTCAACGGCAATCATCAGATAGGTGGCTAAAAAAATGCCGATCGGAAGCCAGTGAACAGGCGGAAGTTGAAAAGAATGAAGAGACAAGTAAGGCCTCGTTTGAATCGTTGCGGCTTATCTGACTTTAACGCTGGGCTTTACGCCCGCCCGGATGCCTTCAACGGCAGCACGAGGGGCATACCCACTCGCTCATCCACGATAGCATCAACCTGAGGGAAGAAGTTAGCATTACGCTTGTATCATCGTAAAGCAATGCGTGGAAATTCAGGGATACAATGTTTGTGTAAGTCAGCTTTTTGATCATGGCGATGAGCACCTCTTGGAGACTCCGTTTGAGCCGTGGCATCGCTATCGCGTATGGGACGTGAAGGAAGGAGGGAAACGTGCCCGTTCAAGTAAAACGCGCCTATGATGAGCCAAGTTCCAAAGATGGGTATCGTGTTCTGGTAGACCGCCTCTGGCCGCGCGGGATCAGCAAGGAAAAACTGAAAGTGGATGATTGGATGAAAGAAATTGCACCCTCGCCGGAACTCCGCAAGTGGTACGGACATGAGCCGGAGAAATGGCCGGAATTCCGGAGGCGCTATCGCATGGAGCTGGGCAAACCCCCGGCTAGTGAGCTTCTGGAGCAACTCGTGAAGCGCGCTCGCAAGGGTAAAGTGACGCTGGTGATTGGCGCCAAAGATGCAGAACGCGCTAATGGCGCAGTGATCGCAGAAATCATTCAAGAGAGACTATAAAAGAAACACCCTGCTGGTGGCTTTTCCCATCGCGCGCGATACTATATCTTCAGAACTCCCGCCCCGCGAATCTGACTATGCTTCAATGCTTGCAAAGCCTGATTGGCTTCCGAGATAGAGAATATCTGGACTTCAGTTCGCACCGGGATTTCCGCGGCCAGGCGCAAAAGGTCTCGCGCATCCTGCCGGGTGCTGTTGGCGACGCTGCGGAGGATTCTTTCATGATAGATCAGGCTGTAATCCATCTCCGGGATGGGACTCATGGTGATGCCGGCGAGGGCGGCGGTGCCACCCTTCCGCAAGACGCGCAGAGCTTCCGGAACCAGCGGCCCGGCGGGAGCGAAAATGATAGCGCTATCGAGCGGTGCTGGCGGTGTATCCTGCGCGGCCCCCGCCCACACCGCCCCCAGATTCAAGGCCAGTTCGCGGTGGGCCGAACTGCGGGTAAATACATAGACCTCACAGTTCATGTGGCGGGCAAGTTGAAGAACAATATGTGCCGAAGCTCCAAACCCGTAAAGCCCCAGCCGTTCGCCTGACTGCACGTTGCTCAGTCGGAGCGAACGATAGCCGATGATGCCCGCGCAAAGCAGTGGCGCGGCCTCAACGTCAGAAAAAGTCTTCGGAATCTCATAAGCAAACTCCGCGGGAACGACCACCGCCTCCGCATAGCCGCCGTCCACTTGATAGCCCGTGAAACGAGCATTTTCGCAGAGGTTCTCAAGGCCCTTGGTGCAGTACGCACAATGGCCGCAAGTTGAGTAAAGCCACGGAATTCCCACGCGATCGCCTTCCTTGAATTGATGTACCCCCGGTCCTGAAGCCTCCACGACCCCCACAATCTGGTGCCCCGGAACCAGCGGAAGTTTTGGCAGGGGCAGGTCGCCCTCGACCACATGCAGATCGGTGTGGCAAACGCCGCAGACGCGCACGCGCACCCGGATTTCACCCGGACCAGGTGCCGGGACCGGCAAGTCTGCCTCGTGCAAAGGACTCTCCTCGGCTGGTTTGGCTTTGGTCAACAACATCGCACGCATGATTTGCTAGTCTACTTCTCACACCCTGCCAGCGCAATCGACTGAAAAAGTTTCCGCAAAATCTGCCCGGCAGTGGGGCGCAGGATCTTGTGACGATACGGACGATAAATGTTCACTTGAGAGTGGCGATATTTACAAGTAACCAGAGTGGATGATAGGCTCACACCGTGATGGCGACGTCTTATCCACGTGTGGCGAGTTTTCATAGCGCTCGCGCAATGACCGAGCATCTGAACAGCTTGGGCTGGTCTTTGCCCATCGATGAGCAAATCCTGACCGCTCCTTCTTCGCCCTTAGCACAGCCTGTCGAAATCCCCTGGCAAGGCGGTAGTCGCCGAATTGGTAACCGCTTCGCTGTTCAGCCGATGGAAGGCTGGGATGGCGAAGCGGATGGCCGACCTTCGGCTCTCACTCGCCGCCGTTGGCTGCGTTTTGCGGTGAGCGGGGCAAAGTTGATCTGGGGAGGAGAAGCCGTAGCCGTGTTGCCCGACGCCCGCGCAAATCCCAATCAACTCTGGCTTAATGATCGCACGGCGGCCAGTTTTGAGGCGCTTCGTCAGGATTTTGTCAAAGTTCATCGGGAGCGGTTCGGGCGAGAAAATGATTTACTGATCGGTCTCCAGCTTACGCATTCCGGTCGCTTCTGCCACCCTCATGAAAAGAGTCTCCCCGAGCCGGTGATTGCGTATCACCATCCCATCCTCGACAAGAAATTTGGTGTTGCTCCCCATCAGCCGCCGGTTTCAGATCAGGAACTTGCCCGCATTGTGCGCGCATTTGGCGAGGCAGCCCGGCTGGCTCAGGCGGCGGGCTTTGATTTTGTCGACCTCAAGCATTGTCATGGATATCTTGGTCACGAGTTCCTGAGCGCATTCGAGCGTCCAGGCCCGTACGGCGGGGGATTCGAGAACCGTACGCGGCTCTTGCGGGAATTGATTTCAGCCGTGCGGGATACAGCTCCAGGCCTTGAAGTCGGTGTGCGGCTGAGCGCCTATGACACCGTCCCGTTCATGGAAGATCCGAAAGACGGGCAGGGTCGACCTGTGGAAGTTTCAGCCCACCTTCCCTATCGCTGGGGTTTCGGCGTAGATCAGTTGGCCCCCACTCTCCCCGACCTGACAGAAACCAAGACACTGCTCAGCCTGCTTTTTTCCCTTGGCATTCGGCTTGTAAATATCACGGCCAGCAGCCCCTACTACGCTCCACATCTGACACGCCCCGCGCTTTTTCCGCCTTGTGATGGTTATTTGCCGCCGGAAGATCCACTCGAAGGAGCAGCGCGATTGCAAAGCGTTACGCGGGAACTGAAAGCGACAGTCCCCAAGATGGTTTTTGTCTCTTCGGGATGGTCTTACTTTCAGAACTTCCTGCCCCACCTTGGGCAGGCTCTTGTCCGTGAAGGCTGGACGGATTTTGTTGGCCTGGGTCGCATGATGCTTTCTTATCCTGACTTCCCTGCCGATGTGCTCGAAAAGGGGCGGCTTGATCCCAAGCGCATCTGCAGAACCTTCAGCGATTGTACGAATGGGCCTCGAAATGGCATGATCTCGGGCTGCTATCCGCTTGACCCTTTTTATAAAGCGCGACCGGAGGCCGAGAAATTGAAAGCCATCAAGCTGCGTCACAATAAAAAGTTACAACCGGCAGAAGTTGCCCATGAAACCAAGTATCCGGGAGGCCATGGAGGGTGACTTCCTCTAAGCTCTTCCTGCCTGGTATCCGCAGGCTTCATGCCGGCTTGAAGAAGAATTTGCAATTATGAATCTCGATCTGGATCAGATGGAGCGCATGAGACGGCCGGGCCGGAAAATTCAAGGCATCAGCGCAGTGTTGCTTCCCTATGAAAAGAATGGCCGGATGGACGAAGCAGGATTCCTCCGCCACCTGCAACGAACACTGGACGCGGGGCTTCGTCCGGCGGTGAATATGGATACGGGATACGGAGACCTCCTGACGCCTGGTGAGAAAAGACAGGTGCTCGATTGGACAGAGCAAGTTACCGTCGGCCGCGATGGGTTTATCGCCGGCGTCTTGCCGCAGGAAAAAACGACTATCAGTTACGCGCGTGAGTGCGAAGCCATTCGGAAAAGGGGTGGCGTGCCCATTATCTTCCCCTCGGAATATACCGCGCAATTGGACGACGAAGGGCTGCGCAGGTTCTTTTACGAGATTGCCCAGGCCGCCGAGTGCTTCATGGCTTTTGAACTGGGCTCCATGTTCAACCCAAACGGTCGGATGTTTTCGGTGCCTGTGCTGCAAAACTTGCTGGAAACCCCGCAGTGTGTAGGATTGAAACACTCGTCGCTCAATCGTCAGACCGAAATTCAACGGATTCAATTGCGGGATCGCCTACGCCCCGATTTCTCGATTTTCTCCGGAAACGATCTTGCGGCAGACATGGTGGAATACGGAAGCGATTATCTTCTGGGTCTTTCCACCCTGGCCCCTGAGCTTTTTGCCACGCGCGATCGCGCCTGGAAAGAGGGAAAGGCAGAGTATTTCGAATTGCGCGACATGATCCAGTATCTTGGTTGGGTGACGTTTCGTGATCCTGTGCCAGCCTATAAGCATTCCGCCGCGATCTTCCTAAAGCTGACCGGCGGGCTGAAAAGCGACGAGCCGCATCCGCGCGCTCCGCGGCGGGAGTCATGGGATCGACAGCTTTTGGCTGATGCCGCCCGGCGGATGCAACAGTTTTGTCCTCAGGGAACAAGACCTTAAGGACATCGCAGCCTTCTTACCTTCCTCCCCGCAGATACCACTGCTTGATCACTTCCATCGCCGGCTTCCCCCAAGGTGTATGGGAAGAATCTTGCGGGCCGCCATAACCGTTGCTCCCGATCTTCCACCAGTACATTCCTTCAAACCAGGGCTGCCGGAAAAAAGTGCGAAAAATCGCCTCATAGCATTCTCTCTGTAATTCAATCGAAACCGAAGCATGGCTTCCATCATCCCAAGGCCGCCGGTTGGCTCCCGCCTGGCTTGGGAAGCCTACCTCGGTGAAGATGACGGGGCGATGGAATCGGTCCGCGGCAGCCTTGATTTTGGCCCGTAGGGACTCGGTCGAAAGATTATCAGGAAGCGGATAGTATTCCTGAAGACCGATATAATCGAGCGCGTCCCAGAATTGGATGTGTTCAAACTCGCTCCCAAAGTTGGCCGCATAGACCATGGGCCCTGGATAGTATTTGCGCGCCTGGGCAATCAGCCTGCGCCATTCGGCATCGACCTGAGAAAGATGCACGAATTCTCCCCCCACGCTGAAAAGGTCGGCATGAATTTGTGCGGCAAGCTGGGCATAGTGTTCAACGAAAAGACTGTATTGCTGGAACCAATTGCGCCGATCCTGAACGTTGGTGAATTGAATGTTGTAGGCCTGCCAGACGGCAGGCCTCAAAAACACCTTCATCCCGTGCGCATGAGCGACCCGCGCCAACTCCTCAATTCCGAGATCATTCTCCCAACTTCCGGGGTCGGAACGGATCCGCACGCGCGGAGGATGGCTTGAAAACCAGCCATAAGGGACGAGGGCTACCGAATCGATGCCATATCGAGGAAGCAATTCCAGCATGCGTCGCGTCTGGGCGGAGTCGTAAGTGGCGGGAAATTCAGCGGTAAAGTTTACTCCCTTCTGGAAGAAGACTCTGGGATATGGTGTCTGGGTGGGCACGGAGGGCAGGGATGCGAGGACCGCATGGGCTGCGCTCAGGCGTTTCTGCTCGAGAGCGTCATTCGCTCCGCGTATTCCACAAAAGAGCAGGGCAGAGACCATTGTGCCGCCCACCAAAAGCTTCCATCCCGGTGCTGCGCCGCTATCTTGAAACCGAAATCCGCCGGGAAAGCCTGATAAAAGCGCTGCTCCAATGGCCGCCATCGCAAGCGGGAGAATGTTTCGCTGCATAGGGCTTCTGGTTAGAGCAAGAAGCAACAGGCTTAGCGGAAGGACAAAGGCAGCGAGCAGGAATCCGACCCGACTCCAATAATGCTCGATTCCTGCCAGCAGCATCATGCGGAGACCCCAGCAGAGCGCGGCAAAGAAGAAGAGTGCGGTGATCACTGTTGTCAGCGTTAGGTGATGTAAGTAAAAAATCAGAGCAAGCTCCTGGGTAAGCGCTAGATTGCTCAGCGTGGCAAGAAAGAGCCCTGGCAGCAGACCCCGCCTTCTGCCCGAAAGGATGATCAGGGCTGCACAGGTAAGCATAGGCCAAACCGGAGATGCTGAGGCCGAGTAGACATGCGTCATGGGATGCGGATGAAGGGGATCAAAGCCGCCGGGCGGCGCGCTCCAGGCATATCCCCCCAGGGGCGAGATTCTGAAACTGTCCAGATGATAACCCAAAAGAACCACTTGCATCAAAGCTGGGGCTGCGTGCGCCAGGAAATTACTGAGCCAGAGCACAGGATAGTGGAATGCAACGCAAAGCACCCACGCGCGCAGCAAAAGATGGGATCTTGAGAAACTTCGTGACTCTGGACAGGTTGCAGATTGCATTAAAGGATCACTATAGCGCCGGTACAGGCTCGCAATCACGGTCTCGCTGCCGCGAATCATTATGGTATGGATTATCCTGACCGCTTAAGCTTGATTACGATCCTTACCTTTGTTAACTTTGAGGAAGTTTACTAAACGGAGCTTTGAATTATGGCGATCAGCCAGGAACTGCTGGAAATTCTGGTTTGCCCGGTTTGTAAGGTGGCTGTCACGCTCACACCTGACGGCCAGGGGCTGAAGTGCGGCCAATGCCACCGGGTTTATCCCATCAAGGATGATATTCCGGTGATGCTGGTAGATGAAGCCCAAATTCAGCCTGAATAGTGCGTTCAAGGCGTCAGAAAGTTAATACCCCATGAAGCCTGCCGCTCTGTTGCCGGATCTCCCATCCGGCTCCCGTATTCTTCTCATACGCCTCCGTTCCCTTGGCGACATTATTCTTCTCACGCCATCTCTGCGGCTTCTTAAGGATTGGCGTCCCGACCTTCGAATCTCGGTAATGATTGCATCCCCCTTTCATGACTTGCTACGCGGAAATCCATCCGTGGAGGAAATTCTGAGCCCCGGTGAAGAAGCGGCAACGCCGAAGATTTTAGCCCGACTCCTTGCTATTCATCGGCTCCGCACTAAGCAATTCACGCTCTGCGTAAATCTGCACGGAGGCCCCACGAGCGCCCTCCTGACCCGGTTCAGCGGAGCCCGCTGGAAGGTCGGGTTTGAGCATTTCCGAAGCCGCAGATCGTATGATTTTCTTGTCCCTGACGCACGTGAAATCCTGAAACAGGAAGTAGTTCACACCGCTGAGCATCATGCCGCCGCATTCTTCTGGATGGGGTTGCCGCGTAGGCCCATTCCTCCGACGGAGCTCTACGTAAGCGACGCGGCTCGCGCGGCATGGCAAATGGAGATGCGCCGTTTGGGAATAAGTGCTGGTCAAGACTATGCTCTCATTCACCCCACTGCGCTTTATCAGACCAAGCAATGGCCGACAGAGCGGTTCGCGCAGCTTGGCCAATATCTTAATGAGTCTCACGGGATCATTCCTGTCTTCTCCTGTGGTCCGGGCGAAGCCGGCACTTTAGACGCCGTGGGGCGTGCTTCAGGCGGAGCAATCCGGCGCATCGAAGGCCTTCGGCTCGATCTCTTCATGGCCGCCATTGCCGGATGCAGGCTGTTTATCGGGAATGACAGCGGCCCGGCTCACATTGCCGCGGCGCTTCGCCGCCCGCTGGTCGTCATTTTCGGTTCATCGAATTCCAGGATCTGGCGGCCTTGGACGGGATCGATCGTTCCCCATAAAGGGTTCTCGCAGGGCACCAGCGGCTTCCGCATTGTCCAAAACTTCTATGAGTGCAACCCCTGCCCGGGCGACCGGTGCTACGAATATGAACAGCCGGAGTGCATTCTTTCGGTGACCTATGAGCAAGTCAAAGCTGCGGTGGAGTCGCTGATGGAATCCGAAGTCGTAATGAATGCAGGGGCGCAAAGGGCTCATCCTGACGGTAAGAACTCCAGCCACTAAATTTCAATGCGCTTGGACATGAATAAAAAGCAATCCCGCTGGCAAAGTATCGTTCGGGCGTTTCAAGGGAAGACGATTGGGGTCTTTGGAGATTTTATGCTCGACGAAGTACTGCGAGGCGAGGCGACGCGCATTTCACCTGAGGCTCCAGTGCCCGTCGTCTTGCTCGAAGGATTGGATTCCTGTGAAGGCTATCCCGGAGGAGCCGGTAATGTGGCCGCAAATATCGCTGCACTCGATGGCCGGCCCATTCCCTGGGGGGTGATTGGCTCAGATGAATGCGGACGACGCTTGTTGCGTCTTCTGGTTGAGCGCGGGATTCGATGTAACACGCTGGTCTCCGAGGCTGGGCGGGTGACGCCCAGAAAAGTCAGAATTGTGGCTCGCCAACATCAATTGTTACGCTTAGATTTCGAAAAAATTTCGCCCGCTTCACCTCAGTCGTCCGCCCAGCTGCTGGATTCTTTCAAACGATGGGTGTCGCGGTTGGATGCCCTCATTATCTCGGATTATCAGAAGGGGTTGATGACCCCGACCCTGTGCAATCGGCTCCTGGCAATGGCTCGTGAGTCGCAAGTGCCTCTGTTCGTCGATCCCAAACCCGGGCATCCGGATATTTGCCAGGGCGCCACGGTGGTGACTCCAAATTTGCATGAAGCCGAACAAATGGCCGGATTCCCGATGCGTAATGCGCAAGAGCTTCAGGAAGGTGGGCGCTTACTTCTCAAGAAATTCGGTTGTGAATTTCTCCTAGTGACACGCAGCAGCGAAGGGATGACTCTGTTTGATGTGAAGGGGGGCGTTTATTCGATTCCAAGTGTCTCGCGCCCCGTTTATGATGTGACCGGCGCCGGAGATACTGTCATTGCCACACTCGCTCTCGCTTACTGCGCGGGCGCTTCCATGAGAGAAGCTGCGGCGCTTGCCAACCTAGCCGCAGGCAGGGTCGTCCTTAAATTCGGCACTTCCCAACTCTCACGGGTGGAACTGCTTGAGGCGATCGCAGAGGCAGGGATGAACGACAGATCAAAAACCTCTCCTGAGAAATCATAGGGCGGCGGGCGTTGGGGGCGTCGCGATTCCTGTCACCCTCGCGCACCCCCTCAATTATGACTTTTCTTGTCAGGATTCAAATCGACCTCTTACTCACTTACCTGAATACTCTGGGCGAGCAGGCCATGCTCCAACCCGTCACGATACTTTACGGATGCCTGTTTATTTGTCTGCTGTGCCAGATCACTCAGCGTACTCTTCTTTCCGTTAACTTCGATGCGAGTGCCTTTCGTCACTTTGAAATCGAAAGGAACGCCATTGGAGTCGGTAATGACCACCAGTTTTTTATCAGCATCCACCATCGAAATCGACCCGGAAACGCTTTGCGCGCCTCGAGCGTACTTTGCCGTGAGGTTCTCAGTCGCGGCATGGTGAGCAGATTTCTTGGCTTTATGGGTTTCGGTAGTGGAGGAGCTTTCAGAACTAGACGTCTGCTTTGCGTAAACCGAGACGCCGACTAGAAGTACGAGCAGAGAAAGAACCATTAGAGAAAGTGCAGTTTTCTTCATCGAGATTCACCTCTTTCTCCGCAAGATGATGCGGAAACTTTTTAAAAATTGAGTCATTAATAATTATCGGGCTATTCCCTCACGGTGAGCAGAGCTAATCTCTGTACCGCACCTCTTACAGTAATCCATCCATCGCGTCTTTATCTCGAAGACCTTAAGCTTAAGTCAGGCCACGAAACTTACATCGATGGGTGCCGACATTCTGAAAAACTGGGAGGCCGCCTGTGAGCGGCCACCCCAGGTCTGAAAAGCTTTCAGTCCATTACATCCCACCGCTACCGCTGCTTGATTTGGCATGGCGGGGAGTAACAGCAGAAACGCTTTCCGCCGTAATCGTATCACCGTTCAGTGTTCCTTCCACCTTCACACGCTTGCCCGCATAATCTGAGAATTTATCCTGAGGATCGAGTTGATAAACCTTGCCCCTGGAAACCAGAACATACTTCGCACCGCCCTGAACGCACTTGGCAACACAGGTTTCCGCGGCTTTACTGGCCCTCGAATGCTTTGCGCCGCACATACTGTCACTAACGACACCATAAAAGGCGTTCGCACTCCAAGCCAGACAACCAAAAGCCAGGAACGCTACGACGAGCATTGTAAGTCTCTTAGTCATCGAATCTCCTCCTTTGAGTAAAATAGGTTCGCTGGTTTATAACGAGCATGACAACCCCAACTCAAAATTAACCATGGGGTCGGGTTTGCGTCTTACCCCGCGCGACACCCTCCTAGCGCGTAAGGCAAACAGATTCTTCCGGCGCTCCTCGCGGGAACATCCAACCGGCCTCATCATACTACAGTCGAGGGTAAACCTCAAGCAATTCAAAGCCTTGCAGACCACTCTCATGCCGTCACTGAACTTCCGCCCATAGCCTTGTAAAATCGCTTTTAAACCGCGCGTGAAAGACGGCGGTACTCTTCTTCCGATTGCGCCGGGAGCAGCACCCATAGAGTATAGATCCCCAGTGCTGTCCCGAAGGGCACATGTATCAGGGCAATAATACCCAGAATGATCGCAAGAATCCGGGCCCACGAAGTGCGCTCCAGTAATCCCCATCCCACGATAATCCCTGCCACAGCGGTCGCAATCAGAAAGGCTCCTCCTATGGCCGCAAGAGGAAGAACCAGAGGGCGGACATGAGGCGGAATAAATGGAAACCCTAACCTTCCAAGAAACAGCAGCCCGATACCTGGGATCAACCGAATCACCGAGATGACCAGCCACAGGATGGCCAGAAGCTTAAGATGTTTTTCAATTCTTCCCTGCTGCGCCACGGTAGCGGCGGTCACAGGACTTCCACAAGCGGTGCAGAATTTCTGTTCCTCCTCAACCCTTGCCCCACATCGCCCACAGTACATAAGGTCCTCCTCAGACCGTCAAATACGACGAAACGAGAAGTCTGTTCTGGCGGCAACTCCTGCTGCCCACCCCATAATCTCCTGCCACTCCTCCCAGAGAGACGTCGTCAAGTGCCAAGACGGGAAGCCTTGGCGAATCGGCTCTCTTTATATCAAACTACGCACAATCCACGCAAATTGTTCCGAGCCATCGAAAAGGAATAAAATGTTGCCGAATAGGTTGCGACCAATTTCGTGGAGGCATGATGCCGTTAGATCCAGAGGCAAAGGCATTGCTAGATTGGATTGCCAACCTGTACCCGCCCGTTCATATAACGCCGGTGGAGGAAGCGCGAAGGAACTTCCGCGAGCGGACCCGGCTCACCGACGGCGCGCCAGTGCAGGCAGCTCGAATTGAAGATCGCACCATCCGAACCCCGCAGGGCGATATCCCCATTCGCGTCTATACTCCCGAGGGGAATGAGGCTTTTCCCGCCTTGATATATTTTCATGGCGGGGGCTGGGTGATCGGTGACCTCGATACCCATCAGAATCTTTGCTGCGACTTTGCCTATCGGGGTCGCTCCGTTGTGGTGGCAGTGGATTATAGGCTTGCGCCCGAACACAAATTTCCACGCGCAGTTGAGGATTGCTACGCGGCCACGCAGTGGGTTGCGGCGCATGCCAACGAGCTTCGCATCGATCCGCGCCGAACTGCCGTGGGCGGAGATAGCGCGGGTGGAAATCTGGCGGCGGCAGTGTGTTTGATGGCGCGTGATCGTGGAGAGCCTCGGCTAGGTTTTCAACTCCTCGTTTATCCCGTGATGGACCACAATTTTGATACTGCCTCCTACCACGAATATGCCAGCGGATTTTCTCTCACCCGCGAGGCGATGAAGTATTACTGGGACCAATATTTGAGCGCGAAAGAGGACGGACAGAATCCTTATGCCTCGCCGCTTCGCGCCGGAGATCTTCGCGGTGTGCCCCCCGCGCTCGTTGTGATTGCGGAGTATGATCCATTACGGGACGAGGGTCGCGCTTACGCTCAAAGGCTTCGCGAGGCTGGAGTGCCGGTGACGCTCCGACATTGTGAGACGATGCTTCACGGCTTCTTGACCATGACGGACAGGATCGATGCAGCGCGACGCATCCGGCAGGAAATTGCCCAGACAGTAGGGAACACATTCCGCGTTCGGACTGCTGAAAGGACCGCCATAGCCGAACTCCAGCCCTGAAGCATCGGTTCGCCAACAGCTGCCCTACAACTCCTGCTGCGAGGCCTCACGCGGAACTCGCAACATCAGTTCATCTCCACGGGCCAGATGAGCCTCTGACACCGGGAATATCAGCAGACCGCGACCAAAACAGGTTTTAAGCCGCAGAAGGGTGGCCCTTTGCCAGGCACTATTTTTGGCCTGGAATTCAACGGTCGTTCCGTCATAGCGCCTCAGGAAGGTTCCAAGCTGGTCACGTTCCGCCGCGTCACGGTAATGGAAAATTGCGATGCTGATGCCAAATGGCCGGCTGGTGCCCACTTCCATCACGCGACAGGCAATCACCGACGAAACGGTGGAATCCGCGACACCATTCGCGCTTCCGATAGCGGCCAATCCGAAACAGAGTATCAAGCTCCACAGGCCGAGCTGGCGGAGCCTCGGTTTGCTTATTTGACTGATAAACATTCTCCCGCCTCCCATCGTTTCGTCCTTAAATCAGCCCTGCCTCGCCGAACGCTTTCCGCATGGCGGCTGCTGCGGCTGCCACAGCTTGCTCCAGAGGCATGGCCCTTAATTGGGCGTTGAATGGCTCAGGTTGAATAGGTCCGTCGTAGCCGATGGCAACCAGTGCTCGGAGAAATTCCTTGACCGGAATCACGCCGGTAGCGGCTGGCAACTCGCGGCGATCATCATGAAGCTGATCCAGCGGCAAGCGCGGGGCGTCATTCAGGTCTACGGTGATCACATCGCGTCCGCGCAATGTTTCGATGTCGGCCGCGGTCTCTTCGGCATTGTACCAGTGCCAGCTATCAAGCTGGATGCCCAGATTATCGGTTCCAATCGCGACTTCCAGCTCTCTCATCTCTGATAGGGTGTGAATGAAAGGCTGGCGTTCGCTGCGCCAGAAAGTGCGCGGCGCAACGTATTCGAGACCCAGGCGCTGTCCATGATCGGCTAGAACCTTCGCGCAATCGCGCAGCCGGCAGGCGTGCTGGCGAAAATTCTGAAGATAGGTCAGGTGATTGCTGCAAGGCAGCACCCACGTGCTCACCCGCTGAATGTTGGCCCGTTGGAGATTTTTTGCTACAGGCGGCAGGTTCTTAAGCCCCTCGCTGAACGTGGCGTTGTCCTTGCGAAAGTCCACCGGCAACCCTGCCGCCCCAAATTTCAGATTTTTTGCCTCCAAATCATCGAGCAGACGCTTTAAATCATCGTCTGAGAGCCGCGCAAAAAGGCGCTCATCAGGGTCAATGCCTTCAAATCCATATTGGTGCGCAAGTTGAACCGATTGCTGGAATGTGCCATTAAATCCCAGTCGTCCAAGGCTCAAGACGGTATAGAATTGCCGCTTGGCGCGGCCTTCGGCGGATGCATCGATTGGAAGCATGCTGGCGGCGGAAAGTGTGCCCGCGGCAGCCCCTGCCCTGCTGATGAAACTCCGTCGGCTGAGCTTGGCCGTGGTCATTTGGAACGCCTCAATCCAGGGAATTCAAGAAAGCAAAGTCTGCCAGATTCGCAGCCAGACGGCAAGAGATATGGAATCATGCGAAGCTCCCGGATAAATTCCGCTTGTACACTGCGCGATATCGTTTAAACTTTGCATTATGGAACTTAATGCCCCGCTTACCCACGACGAGCTTCAGGAACTGGACAACTTTCTGGCATCCGATGACGTTCCCGAGGATTGCATGGATATTGCCATGCTTCACGGGTTCCTCACCGCTGTCGCAATCGGACCGGCACTGGTGCGACCGAGCGAATGGATTCCATTGATCTGGGGCAGGGGAGAGCCTGAATTCGAGTCACTTGAAGACGCCAACCACATCCTTCAACTCATCACTCGGCTATTGAACAGCACAATTACCATACTAGAAAATGACCCTGAAGATTTTGTGCCGATCCTTTACCAAATGGACGGTGCCGACGGGGAGCAGAATGTGGGGGAGGAAGAATGGTGTGAAGGTTTCGCCTTGGGCATGCAGCTCCGGCTTGAGGAATGGAAGCCGGCTCTTTCCAAAGAGCAGGTAGCGCTCTGGCTGATGCCGATTGCCGCCTTCACGGACGCCGAAGCTATGGCAGACTTCACCAGCCGTTCTGAAGGGCCCAGGCTGACCCGCGAAGACCTGTCAGCCATGATTCCTCTATGTGTCACTCATCTCTATGATTATTGGAAGGAGAATAGGTCAAGGCGTGGAGACGGCTTCTCTATGGACCAATTCCCTTATGGCAGCCAGAAGACTGGCCGCAACGATCCTTGCCCCTGCGGCAGTGGAAAGAAATACAAGAGGTGTTGCGGAGCAGTCCAGTAACGCAGAATTTCACCTTGCAGAAATCCTGCCGTGTTCATGCTGTTAGCTTACAGAACTTTTCTTACCACAGAGGGTGCAGAGACCTTTTCTCCGCCTCTTCCGTGCTCGCTGTGACAAAGTGACGTTACACATCTTTCAGTAAACTCCCGGGAGTCCGGTGAACCTCCTGATATCGGAAGCAGTCCACCAGGTGGTCATTCACCATTCCAACTGCCTGCATAAAGGCGTAGCAAATGGTTGACCCAACAAAGCGAAAGCCGCGCCGGATAAGTTCCTTGCTCATAGCGTCCGATTCCGTGGTACGGCTTGGCACTTGTTTCACCGTGCGCCAGGCGTTCCGCCGGGGCTCACCATCCACAAAGCGCCATATAAACGCGTCAAAACTGCCGAATTCATCCTGAACCTGAAGAAACATTCTGGCATTTTCTACGGCGGAGAGGATTTTTAGGCGATTCCTGATGATCCCGGGATCAGCCAGCAGTTTCTGGATGCGCCGCGAATTGAAGCGCGCCACCCGGGCAGGATCAAAACCAGCAAAAGCCGCACGGAAGTTCTGGCGTTTTTTGAGAATCGTTTCCCAACTCAGTCCTGCCTGCGCGCCTTCGAGGATCAGAAACTCAAATAAAAGCTGATCATCATGGACGGGTATCCCCCACTCGCGGTCATGATACGCAATTCCAAGTTCACTCACCGCCCAGGGGCAGCGTTGGCGGTCGTCAAGATTCATTGGGTTTCCCATCGCAAATTTGCCGGTCAGATAATCCGAATTAAGGTAGAGGTTGTCTATCCGGCGGCACCCATTCTGTTCTTGCCGTTTCTGTCGCAAGGAGCTCAGGTGAGTAAAACGATTCGATCAGGTGTTTATCGAACAATTGGGGATGCGCCATCGTGAACGCATTAAAGTCGCTCTCCAGAGGGCTCTGCTCTAGCGCAGAGTGCACCAGCCGCATCCAGGCTAGGGTCATGGTCTTATGATACATTCGCTCGACGTTGTGATGCTTGGCGAAACGTTTGATGCTTTCAAGCATACGGACGGTGGCCTGTTCATATCCCTGGCGGCGCAGGTAAAGCCAGGCCGCGCGAATGTGGTCCCGATGATGGAAAGGAACTATGACGCACTCTTCAAAACCGCGCAGAAACTCGTCGTCCGTAAGGAGCTGTCGATTTTCAGTTGCTGCTCCCATCGTGCTTTCCCTCTCAGCCCGACCTGGCAACTGGCTCAGGTGATTTGTCTTCCAAAGACCTCTTTAAAGGCCTGATTCAATTCTGTTAAAGCGCGGGCGCAATCGCCGCTAAAACTGGATCCGTGCATAATGGCAAGCGTCTTCGGCTGCAAATCGGCCAGCTTACGCAGGTTCTGAGAAGTGAGTGGAGTGTAAGGGACGTATTCGGCAAGGATTCCGGCCTGATACTCACGCATGGCCTGATGCGAACGGCCCACGACGTCCGATTGTGTGACTGGCTCAACGTCACCCGTCTGGTGAAACAGGTCAGAGCACAGAAGGGTTTTCTGCGTCTCCTCGAATAGCACGCCGGCATCCCAGCCATGCGGCAAGTGCGGCGTCTGGCAGTAACGAAAACGGTATTTTCCGGTCGAAAGAGTCTCTCCGTCGGCAAGCGCGCGAGCCGGGCGGCCGATGAAGTCGTTCACACAGACGAGGGCCCCCACTTGACCGCAAATCACGTCGGCCCTGGGCGCAACGGTTAGCCACTCGTTGAGCGATCCGCACTCATCCGATTCAAAATGGCTGAAGCTGATGTGGCGCAAGTCCGGCAGATTGACCACCCTGGTCACTGCGTCCCGAACTTCAGGAAACATGCCGCGCAGGCCGGTGTGAAACAGCAGCGGCTCATCGTCCTTGATCAGAAAATGATTAAACTGCAAGTTGGCCCAGGAAGCGTAAACTGAAATCCGATATACATCCGGAGCAACCTCATGGATGGCCGCCATGGTTCACCTCACCGCAATCTTCCTTCAGGATAACGGTGGTGCTCATTCCGCATGAAATTCTATCCTGATAATCGCCAATGCGTTTGCTGCTGTCTTTAGCTTGGCGTCAAATACAGGATAAGGCGGAGGGAAAGCAGAGTCACCGATTCAACTGACTCCATAATTTCTGATAAGTTGCGCGGTAACGCAGATCCTGCGGCGCCAGAGATGCGGCTACCCGCATTTCCTCAAGCGCCTGACGCCGTTCGCCCTTCTTCAAAAGCACATAAGCGAGTCCGGCATGGGCTGCCGCATTCTGAGGATCAAGCCTCAGAGCCTGGCGATATTCCCGGATTGCACCCTCCAGATGATTCTGGCGAAAAAGAGTCAGCCCCAAGGCGCAGAGAGCCTCAGCGTCCTCAGGTTCCAACTCAACCGCGCGCTGAAACTGCGTTTCTGCTTGTGGGAAGTCTCCCTGATGGTAAAGGGCCACCCCCAAGGCATAATTGGCCTTCTCATCCTTAGGGTCAAGGCTGATGGCCTGCTGATACTCCGCGATAGCGTCTTTTAGGTCGTTCTTCGCCAGCAGAGCATTGCCCAGGTTGCAATGTGCCGGAGCTGAATCCGGCGCCAAAAGAATGGTCTCCCGATACTCGGCAATAGCCTCGTCCCATTTTTTTTCTTCGCTCAGCGCGTGGCCCAGATAGAAGTGAGCCGCCGGATCTGTCGGATCAAGCTGAATCGCCTTGCGAAGTTCTCCTTCAGCTTCGGTCCAGAGTTTGCGATCGAGAAAAGTCTTTCCCCTCGCTATGTCCGCCTTGGCCTGTTTATTCTTTTCAGCAAAAATCTCAGCCGCAGGCGAAATCTGCTGATTGGCCGATTTCAGGGCGTTCAATAGCGTTTGCCCGGCTCCCTCGCTTTTGAGCGTGGCCAGGAATTGAGGAGTGGCTTCAAAATCGATGCCGCGGACATGCACCAAATGCGCGATGCGCTGACTGGCGACTCCCCCCTCAACCAAGCCGATAATCTGTTGCTGGCTTAAAGGCTTCTGGGCGCCCATCAGCATCCCTGGTGAAGTCCAGAAGAGCGCCAGAAAAATCGCCCCAATGCCTTGCATTCCAAGCGTAGCCCGTAAGGTCAGGATTCTCATCGTCACCTCTCACGAATCCAGACAACCAGCGTCACTGACCCAGGTATTTTGCTTCAGCGGCCTTTGCTCTTCTCGCGCGCTCAATAGCAGCAAGAAGCTGCTGGTTGGAAGGGTCTTGAGACAGACCCACTTGATAGGCGCGGATGGCCTCGTCATAGTCTCCACGCTCAAAGTAGTAATCCCCCTTCGTTGTGGCGCCTCGAATTATGGATGCTTTGTCGACAATTTCCGTGGGTGTGAAGACTTTCGTCTTGGCGCTTCCTGTTTTCTCCGCGAACGTGGTTGGCGTATGTGCCGGGGCCGAGGATGCGGTCTTCCGGGAGGTTGGAGATGGGACGGCATTCGCAACGTTGACATTGGATGTTGGAGTGAGAGGATGGAGGGACGGGCTTGACGGAGGAGACGCGGACTGTGACTGATCAGAAGGCGAATGGCTTGGAGCGGCAGAGTTAGGCTGTGCTGTTTGGCCCGCCGAGGATTCAGGAGCAGACTGAACCGTGGCTGAAGCTGATTGCGGCACGGTCTCGGGCGGAACCTCTTCCAAGGGTGGCGGGTTCTCTGAGGACGCAGAAGAGAAAAAAGAAGAGATACGCGCTTTCAAAAACTCGGGTTGGAACCAGTAAGTTCGTCCTGTCTCATAAAGCCAGCCACATCCCGCACCGGCCAGAATCAATATGATAAGGACTGCAATAGCCCATCGATGGGATGGCTCCTCCCTGGCCGGAAGCTCTTTGTTGACGACGTAACTCTTGAAAAGGACGGAGTCCGCATGCGAAACCGGCCTTGTGCGCGGCAGCATGCGCGCCGGAGCGGATTCAGAGGGGCGATCCAACTGCACATCTACGCTCACGTTTTCCGGTTTCAACTCGGGAGCTGAGAGCGCAGGCTCCGGTTTCAAATCGGCGATAAAGGCATCAGGCGGGGTGACGGAAGCCTGCGAAGCAGATGGAGCCATCGGCTGGGGTTCTGGAATAGCCTCTTCACGCTGTGAAAATTTTCGGGCTTGAATCACCGGTTTCGGCGCAGGAGCAGCATTCTTCCCCGTGAGGGAACCTGTTGGCTCGATCACGACGGGCCGGGACCGCTCCGGCTTCTTCTCCCAAGCTGAAAGCTGATCTACTAGGGCCGTCGCGCTCGCAGGGCGATCCTGCCGATTCTTGGCCAGCAATCGCCGGACCAACGTATCGATCACCTCAGGGATTTCAAGCTCCCGACGATCCCCAAGGGGGCGCGGTTCCGAAAACACATGCCCCAGAACAGTCTCCATGGCATTGGAGCCTTGGATGGGCAGATCACCCGTCAGCATCTGATAAAGAATGACTCCGAGTGAATAAAGATCCGAACGCCCGTCCAGGGCATCTACTGCCATCCCCACAGCCTGCTCGGGAGAGATATATTCCGGATCGCCAAAGAGAAGAGCGCCGCCGTCTCTCAAAGCCAGTCGGGCGAGATTGATAAACCGATCTTTCTTGAGGATCAAGGTTCCGAAACCCAGGACTTTAATGCGTTCTTCATTTTCTTCAGAGACCAGCAGCACTTGAGAGGGAGTAAGATTTCCGTGAATGATGCCTGCGTGGTGCGCAGACTCCAAGGCTCGAGCAATCTGCTTAGCAATCGCACAGGTGCGGGAGAGGGGCAATGGGGCTTGTTTCCAGATCACTTCTTCAAGGGTCACGCCGTCCAGGAACTCCCGATGAATGAAAAAGTGATGGTCTTCAGTTTCCTCAATTGTTCCTCCAGAAGCGATGTTGGAGTGCCGGAGAGCCTGGATCTTTTCCAGTTCCTGCTTGAGGGGCTCAATCTCAGCCGTTCCGTTCAGGCAAAGAGGTTTGAGGACACAGGCACTTCTTGAATTCAAATCGATGGCGCGATAAACGGGTCCCAGTTCTCCCTGGGCAATCTCATTGAGAATGCGGTATTGGCCTTTAATGATCTGACCTTCGGTGAACATCATCATTTCCGCGAGGCATGCCCGCGCATCGATTTACCAGCCCGGTGTAAGGGTCACCAGCCTTAAGGTGGGTCAGGATCAGCTTAGATAGTAACTCGCCCACCCTTAGTATAGCAAACCGGCCAGACAGGAACGCGCCCATCCAGCAGAATTTTCTTTGGCACGGCGGCAAGTGCCTTTTATGAGCAGGTATTCTTCTGGGCATGAACCACAGCGATGGCAGCCATGTTCACGATCTCTTCCACAGTCGCTCCCCGCTGGAGGACGTGGACCGGCTTCGAAAGGCCCATCAGAATCGGACCAAGCGCCTCTGCACCACCAATACGCATCATGAGCTTGTAAGCAATATTAGCCGCACCGAGATCGGGAAACACCAGAACGTTGGCGCCGCCTTTCAGTGAGGAGAACGGATACTCCTCCTCGATAATTTCGGGCACGACGGCCGTATCGGCCATCATCTCGCCATCGACCATGAGTTCGGGAAATTGCTGTTTGACAAGTTCGGTAGCCACCCGCACCTTTTCAGTGAGAGGGTGGCGCGTGCTCCCGAAGTTGGAAAAAGAAAGCATGGCAACACGCGGCTCCACATTGAATTCGCGCGCAACTTCGGCGGCGAGCGTTGCGATTTCCGCCAGTTCTTCGGCGGCGGGTTCGATGTTTACGGTTGTGTCTGCAAAAAAATAGACCTCTTTTTTGGTGATGATCACGTAAACGCCGCAGACGCGGTGGACGTTGGCACGCGTCCGGATGATCTGCAAGGCTGGCCGGATAGTCTCCGGATAATGCTGGGAAACGCCAGCCACAAAGCCGTCCGCCTCTCCGAGGTGCAGCATCATCGCACCAAAATAGTTCGGGTTGAGCATTAACTCCCGAGCCTCACTGCGGGTAACGCCACGTCGCTGGCGCAGACGATAGAACTCTTCCACGTATTCATCGAAGTGTGAGGAACAGGATGGTTCCACAATCTCGGCGCGCAACTTCTGGAACCCAAGTTCACGGATTTTAGCCTCGATCGCCGACGGACGTCCGATTAAAATCGGTTGGGCAATCTTTTCTTCCACCAACCGGTAGCTGGCGCGGATGATTCTTTCATGTTCCCCTTCAGGGAACACGATGCGCCGGGGCCTGGCTTTGGCGCGATTGTGGACGCTCTGCATCACCGCCACCGTCCGGCCCAGCCGCCGCCAGAGCTGCTCGCGGTATTCCTCCAGATCAATCTGGACTCGTGCCACGCCGCTGCGCATCGCCGCTTCCGCCACTGCCGCCGATTCCCACACCAGGACACGCGGGTCAAAGGGCTTGGGGATGATATAGTCCGGACCAAAGCACAGCCGCCCCAAGCCATAAGCCTGAAGGACGGCATCCGGCACATCCTCTTTGGCTAGGGCAGCAAGCGCCTGAGTGGCCGCGATCATCATTTCTTCATTAATTGCGCGCGCGCGAACGTCAAGCGCGCCGCGAAAGATGAAGGGGAAGCCCAGGACATTGTTAACCTGATTGGGGAAATCCGATCGTCCCGTGGCCACAATGGCGTCCGGCCGCGCCGACTTCGCTTCGGGATAACTGATCTCCGGGGTGGGGTTCGCCATCGCAAAAATGATGGGTCGCCCCGCCATGGAGCGCAGCATCTCGGCGGTTACGACTCCCCCGACTGAAAGACCGACAAAAACGTCTGCTCCCCGCAGTGCTTCGGCGAGTGACCGCGCACTCTCTCGCGTGGCGTAAGGCGCAACATAGAAGTTCATTCCCCCTTCGCGACCCTCGTAGATGACACCATGTTCGTCGCACATAATGATTTGCTCGTACTTCATGCCGAGACGTCGGTAGTGATCCGCGCAGGCAATAGCCGCCGCGCCGGCTCCGCTGAAGACCACTCGCACTTCATCAATTTTTTTCCCCGCGAGCTCCAGAGCGTTCAGAAGCGCCGCGCCGGAGATGATGGCAGTGCCGTGCTGATCGTCGTGGAATACCGGAATTGATAAGGTTTTGCGCAGGGTCTGCTCGATCATGAAGCATTCAGGAGCTTTGATATCCTCCAGATTGATGCCGCCGAATGACGGCTCGAGGAGTTTGCAGACCCGGATCACTTCCTCCGGCTCCTGGGAGTTCAATTCCAGATCGAAAACATCGATGTCCGCAAAGCGCTTGAAAAGCACGGCCTTGCCTTCCATCACCGGCTTTCCGGCGAGCGCTCCAATGTTCCCGAGTCCCAGCACGGCCGTTCCGTTGGTAACTACCGCCACCAGATTCCCGCGGATAGTGTATTCGAAACTGAGTTCGGGATCGCGCCGAATCTCAAGGCAGGGTTCCGCTACACCGGGCGTGTAGGCCAGGCTCAGGTCCCATTGAGTGCGACAAGGCTTGGTCGGCGTGATCTCGATCTTTCCTTTGCGATCCCGGCGATGATATTCAAGCGCATCCTGCTTGCGGATTTCCATATAAACTCCTCACAGGCCGGTAAGAAGTTGCCATGATGAACTCGGCTGACGAATCCACCCTGTGTACGCCCTCCTAAAGTTCGTGGCAGGGAAAAGCGGTTACCGTAACGGTCCCGCTCGTCTCTGCAATGCGCGCCAAAACATTATCTCTCGATTCGGGTTGGATGCTTTAAAATGAAAGGTTCATTCATGAGGAAGCATTTTGCTCTGCGGCCTGTCTTGTTAAAATAAGGCCAAAAACACTTTGGAGGAGATCGGATGCCGGTCTATCAATTTGCCTGCAAAGAATGCAAAAAGACTTTCACGCAGACGATGAGTGTTGCGGAATACGAGAAGGGGAAGTTTACCTGCCCGAAGTGTAAGAGCAAAAAAGTGGAGCAAAGATTGGCGGCGTTTTTCGCTGTAACTTCGAAGAAGAGTTAGCAGCAGCCATTCGCATGACGGCGCCTGCAAAGTTTGAATATAGCTTGCTCCCCGGATTCGATTCCGCAGGGGCCTGCCCATTGATGGGAAGTGGAGAGCGATTGGGAAAGGTGAGAGCGCCGGGACCTTGGCTCGGCCGGGGTTGATCTCGTGTCCTGCTCCAGCCAGTTCTTTACAACAACCACCTCACCCCCTCCTTTCCGAGGAGGGGCAAAGGGATGGTCAGTAGGGTGATCATGTGGCCCCGTGTAAATAATTAAACGGGACAAGACCCCGGGGAGCTCTGCCCGCTCATCATTGCGCACGGTGAACCGTTTCCCTATGCTGCAGGAAGACTAAATCCAGATCATTGGCAAGGACGCGCTGGAGTCTTGGGCGCGTTTCAGGGTGGCAGTCCGCCACAATGGCATAAGTCGAATGCAGCAAGAGGCCTCCATTTGATCCGTTGGCTCCCTGAAGGGCAACCCAACTTGCCCCGGAAGCCGCGTGCAATAGTGCGTCAAGGAAAGGCCAGTCTGTGGTTGCCACTCTGCCATCGCCCATCATCTCAGTCTCCCAGCCCGGCGCCGCTGGGAACCCGCCATCCATCAGGTCGCGCGCAAGCACCAAGGGTGCGACCAGCCCACCTCGCTCCGCCGTACTATGGATTTCTTCGCCTAATTGAATCCGCTGCTCACGACTCAGCCAGGCAGCGCGCGCAGGAAGACCCTGAAGTTTTATATGATTTCTTGCCAATTGGATCCAATGGCAAAGATCCTCATCTTCTGGAAAGAGTTTTAAGAGCAGGTCGTCAACGTGCCGGATATCTGTAGGATCTCCCGAAAGCGCCGTCCAGCGCAGCGGGCTGCGTCCCCCGCAGACGAGCGGTCGAATATATTCCGACATGAAGTCTGGAATCTCGAACGCATCCATCACGCCAGCCTGGAATGCTGCCGCGCGAAGGTTATTTCCGAAATCGAAAGTGACTGCTCCCATTCGCTGAAGCTCCAGCATAGCCATCACTTGCTGTGCGATGGATTGATAGGCCCGGTTCACGTAATCTTCCGGATTCTCGCTGCGTAAACGTTCAGCTTCTCCTATGCCGAGCTCCGCCGGAATATAACCCTGCAGAGGATCGTATGCGCCGGTTTGATCCGTCAACAAATCGGGCAGGACGCCTCGGCGCAGAAGTTCAGGAATGATCTCGGCACAGTTTCCTACAAGCCCGACGGAAACCGGCTGCCTCTTCCGAATGGCAATCTTAAGAATCCTCAGCGCCTCATCAAGTTGAGTGACGCAATAGTCGCAGAATCCCGCCCGAATGCAGCGTGTGATGCTTTCCTGACGTAGCTCAATGCCCAGAAATGCCGCGCCGTTCAGCGTGGCTGCCAGAGCCATTGCGCCGCCTGTCCTGCCCATTCCGCCCGAAACCACAAGTTTGCCGGCAAGGTCGCCACCCCAGTGTTTCCGAGCCGCCGCAACCAGGGTCTGGTACGCTGTCAACAGTGCGTCCTGCGCCCCAATATGTGTCCAGCTTCGCACAGCGGTGCAGCGATACGGCGCAAGCTCCGGTGCTTCGGCCTGGTTCCAATCCACGATCAAGACGCGTGCCGCGTCTCGGTGAGTGCGAAAAACTCCCATCGGCTTGCCGGATCGGACCAGCAGGCTCTCCTCGTTCTCAAGCTTTTCAAGAGCTTCGACAAGGGCGTAGAAACTTGGCCAATCCCGCGCCACGCGCCCGGTTCCTCCGCAGGTAATCAATTCCTCCCGACACTCGGTCACCGCAGGGTCCAGGCTATTCATCAGCATGCGCAGCGCGGCTTCCTGATGCCATCCTTTGCAGGAGAGCTCTTTTCCTGTTGGGGCGTGAATGGGCTTGAGGGGGGTCAATGCCTGACGATCTTTTAACGGAGATTTTACGCCGGGGTTTTCCATCCCTTACCTCTGCTTTCTGCATCATAAACTAGCGCGAATGAAGGAGGAAAGCTTTGAAAATTGAATCGCCTCAAGTCCC
>Ga0209810_1000420_pt1 | contig 95536 bp, 91 predicted proteins | sample Coa_R1_7_FD_187159 | JGI IMG/M metagenome (GOLD analysis project Ga0209810, IMG submission 187159) | Surface soil microbial communities from Centralia Pennsylvania, which are recovering from an underground coalmine fire - Coalmine... | ecosystem: Environmental > Terrestrial > Soil > Unclassified... | reverse complement strand
AGCTGGGCCTGCTGCTGGCTCAGGTTGGCCAGCAGCTGCTCGGTGTTCTGGATCAGCACCGACAGCTCCTGGCGGCGGTCGCTCCGGGCCAGCTCGCCCAGGACCACGTTCAGGTCCTGGATCACCGTCTCCAGGTCCTGAGAACGCTGGGCCAGGGTGGTGGCGATCGCCGCCAGCTGCTCCAGGTCGTCGCGGCCGTAGGCGAGCGTGAGGTTGAGGTCCTGGCCCTGGCCGGCGAGGCCCGCTCCCAGCTCGACGACCAGCGTCTGCAGTCGCTCACGGGTCGGCTGGTCGAAGGAGTTGATCACCTCCTGCAGGTCGGTGGAGCGGTTGACCTGGAGCGGGGGCAGGGTCGCGCCCGAGGGAAGGGTGGCGGCGGCACGGCCCGGGTCCAGGGCGACGTACATCTCCCCGAGCAGGCTCTTGGGCCGGATGGCGACGGTGGCGTCGCGGTGTACCGGAGCGTAGGCCTGCCCCACCTCCACCGTGACCCGGGCCATGCCCCCGGGGCCGAGCCCCACCTCCTCCACGCTGCCGACCCGGGCACCGCCGATCATGACGTCGCTCCCCGGGTAGAGGCCGGAGGCGTCCGGGGTGGGGAAGCTGAGGACGTAGCTCCGGGCCCCAACCAGCGAGCGGCCGACCAGGGTGGTGGTCGTGACCACGGCCAGGAAGGCGAGGCCCAGGGCCAGGACCTGCCGGAGGCGCACGTCGAACACGGCCTCAGTCCATCCCCAGCGGTCCCGTGACCGCGCCGGCGATGAACTGCCGCGTGAGCGGGCTCGGGGAACGCTGGATCTCCTCCCGCGTCCCCGCGTCGACCACCCGGCCGCCGTGGAGCAGGATCACGTGGTCGGCGATCTCGAAGACCGCCTTGATGTCGTGGCTGATCACCACCGCGCTGCAGCCGCGGCTGCGCTGGAGGTTCCGGATCAGCTCGCAGAGGAGCGCCGTCCGTACCGGGTCGAGGCCCGAGTCGGGCTCGTCGAAGAGGAGGATCTCCGGCTCCAGGACCAGGGCCCGGGCCAGGCCGGCCCGTTTCCGCATCCCTCCCGAGAGCTCGTTGGGCATCCGCCTCGCCGCCTCCGCCAGCCCCACGTCCCGGAGCCGGGCCATGACGATCTCCCTGATCTCCCGCTCCGATTTGCGCGTGTGCTGGCGGAGCGGGAAGGCCACGTTGTCGAACAGGTTCATGGAGCTGAAGAGGGCGCCGTCCTGGAAGAGCATGCCCATGCGCCGGCGCAGGGCCAGCAGCTCCTTCTCCCGGAGCGCGGGGACGCTGTGCCCGTCCACCACCACGTCCCCCGCATCCGGCCGCAGCAGGCCCACGAAGTGACGGAGGAGCACGGACTTGCCGGTCCCCGAGGGCCCCATGATGGCCGTGATCCGGCCCCGGGGGATGTCGCAGTCGACCCCCGCCAGGACCAGGTGAGCGTCGAAGGACTTGCGCAGGCCCCGGCAGCTGATCACCGCCTCCGGCAAAGGGTCCGGCCGTACGGCCTCGGGACGGGACAACGCCATCGACATCAGGTGGGGATGGGGAGGTTGGGGTTGTGTCCCCAGAAGATCTCGGTCATGACCGCGTTCAGGAGCACGGTCATGACCAGGCTGATGGCCATGGTCCTGGCCACCGCCCGGCCGATGCCGACCGGCCCCCCCCGGACGTGGTAGCCCTGGTGGACGGCGACGCAGATGATGGTGGCGGCGAAGACCACCGCCTTCAGCAGCGAGAAGCCCAGGTCCTCCAGGTTGGAGAACCGCCAGAAGTAGGAGAAGTAGACCCCGTCCGAGACCAGGCCGATCTGGAAGTGCTGCACGACCCAGCTGGCCAGGTAGCTGGTGCCCAGGGCCAGGACGTACATGAGCGGGAGGACGAGGAGGGCGGCGGCCAGGCGGGTCGAGACCAGGTAGCTGAGCGGTGGCACCCCGGTCACCTCCAGGGCGTCGATCTCCTCGTTGATCCGCATCGTCCCCAGCTCGGCCACGATGCCGCACCCCACCTTGGCCCCGATCGCGAACCCGAAGAAGAGGGGCGTGATCTCGCGCGTGTCGCAGAGCGCGTTGAAGACGCCGGCCAGTGACTCCGCGCCCCCCAGCTGATGGAGGGAGTAGTAGGCCTCGACCGAGCACTCCGACCCGCTGAAGTAGGTGATGGCCAGCGCCACCGGGGTCGAGCCGAGGGCGAGGAAGGCCGCGTACCACCAGATCTCGCCGGCGTAGCGCCAGGAGGCCGGGATGCCGGCCAGGGCCCGGGCGGCGAAGAGGATGATCTCGCCCATGGCGTCGAAGGGGCGCATGAGGCCGTCCCAGCGCGCCCCCAACCGCCGTCCGAGGCCCGCGGTCGCCATCCCTTACCTCACCTCAGCGTGATCTGCTCGTGGAACAGGGCCAGCATGGTGGGGGTGAACACGTACTCGAAGACGCTGACGGCAAGGAAGCTCCACACCACGCTGGAGTGCACGGCCCGCGCCACCCCCTCGGCGCCGCCCCGGGCCGAGATCCCCTTGTAGATGCAGATGGCGGCCACGATGGCGCCGAAGACCACGCACTTGACCTCCCCGCCGATCACGTCGACCACCGTCCCCTGGGTCCAGAAGCTGGCGACGAACCCGCCCGGATTGACGCCAACCAGGAAGACGCCCACGAAGAAGGAGGCGAGCGTGGTGAAGCAGATCATCGGGAAGTTGTAGAGGGCGGTCATCAGCATCAGCGCCAGCGCCCGGGGCACGACCACGAAGAGGACGTTGCTGAGCCCCATGACGCTCAGCGCCTCCAGCTCGGAGCGGATCTGACGGGCCCCCAGGTCGGCCACGATCGCGGTCCCGCTCACGGCCGCGATCATGAGCCCGGTGGCGACCGGGCTGAACTCCCGGATGTTGGCCATCACGCTGAACCCGCCCAGCCGGTACTCGGCGCTGGCGGCGCGGAAGAAGTGGCCCGCCTCCAGGGACACGATGGCCCCGAAACCGAGGCCGGTGAGCAGCAGGGGAACCAGGTTGGCGACCAGGATGCCGCGGCACTGCTCCAGCAGCTCCTGCCAGTAGAAGGGGCGCCGGAACGACCCCCGCAGCGCCGCCGCGAAGAGCAGGGTCAGGTCACCCAGCTCGACCAGCGACCGGCGCACGCCGCCCAATCCAGACCTCCTCCGTGCCGCTCTCTCCCACCCGGAGCCACGGTACTCGCGTGTACCGCGGAAACATACCCATCCGCGCCCGGGGCCGTCAACCGCCCGGTGGGCGCCCTCGGCCGCGCCGCCGATTCCGGACCGAGTTCGAAGCCTCAGGGCCACGGTCGCCGCCCAGCCCCAGGCACCGGTCCTCACACCCGAGGAGCTCGCTCAGGGCGGTACCGCACGGCCGTATGTCGATCCGCACCGGCCGCCGAGACAGGTGGCCCGACGGCACGAGCGCCGGCGGGACGCAGGGATCTCGTCATCCTGACGACGGAAGGTGTGACATGCCGCGTGCTCGGCGTGGAGGAGCGCCAACTCGTCGGACGGCCCAGCCGGGGCAGGCCCTGGCGAACCCCGCGGTCGGCAGGTGGGGAGCGGGAATCGAGCGCGAGGTCGGGCTCCGCCGGTGGGCGGTCATCGTCGGCGGACGGTGGCAGAAGTCGAGGTTCACAGCCTCTCCTCTCCCCGTGACGGGAGCCTGATCGAGCGAGGTCCCCGTTTTGCGTCCAGCGAACGCAGGAACAGCTCTACCGCTGCCGCCGCGTCCTGCCGGTGGCGAGCGTCCAGGTCGCGGCGTCCGGGGTCGACCAGGAACCGCGCGTAACTGACCGGACCGTCCTTCCGCGCGCCGGGTGTCCGTCCGTCCGAGGCGAAGCGGGTGCGCAGGATCTCGACCGCTCGGGAGAGAAGCGGCTCTTCGGGCCAGCGCGCGAGGCGCTCGGCGAACTTGCCTGCTACGTCCTCCGGTCCGCCGCCGAAGTGCATCAGGCAGTAGATCAGGTCGTAGGCGTCTTTCTCCTCGAACCTGTCCTCATAGGCGAGCGCCTTGAGAACGACGAACGGCACGACGTTGGTGACCCGGACCACCTCGGTGGCGACCCCGCGCCCGTCGAGCAAGGTGGCGGTGAGCTCCACCTCGATGTGGTCTGCGACGGCCAGATGCGCGCCGGGAATCTTCAGCGCCGACAGGCGCCGCTCACCAGGCAGTTCCGCGATCTGTCCGCCCTCACCGAGGTCGGCGTCGCACAGCAGGTCCACGACAACCGTGACCCCGTCCCCCACGGGCTTGCGCCACGAGAAGTGCTGCGTCCGACCCTCGTCGTTCCTCCCACGAACGAGGCCCAGCGCTCGGAGGTTCTGCTCCAGCCGCCGGTAGGCCTCGACGCTGGCCAGCACCTGGAGGTCCAGCACCAGGTCGACGTCGGTTGTGCCGGCGTGCGGCGGCGGCCCCGACCGGCCCTCGGACGGCCGAGGGATGAGGTAGCGGGGCACCAGGCCGCCGGCCAGGCAGACGCCAGCTTTCCAGGGGCCGAGCCCCCGCAGCAGCGTCACCAACGTCCGCTCACACAGCTCGGCGTGAAGCGCCGTGTAGCCTCCCTGGTGCTTCGGCTTCAAGGTTCACCCGCACCCACCGGGTTCACCCGCACCCACCGGTGGCGCCGTCAGTAGCCGAGCCGCTCGGCGCGGAGGTGACGAGCCTGATCTCTCCCCCGCTGCGACCACGCCCACAGATCCAGGTAGAGCTGGACGTCGCTCGCCACCCAGAACCCGTGCACCTGTCGCCGGAAGAGGAACGGCGAGCGCTCGCGCGTGACGAGGAACGTCACCGCCTCGCCCTCCTCGACGGGCAGCAGACCGCTCGCCCGCGCACTCTCCTCCAGCAGTCTGTCGGCACCGGCGGGCACGAGTATCCAGACCCGCTCCGGGTCCGTTCCGTAGGGGGCGACGAGCTGCGCTCCGGAGCCGAGGGTTAGGGCGTGCTCGATGCCGGCGCCGGCGAGGGCGTCCGTGGTGGCGTGCAGCAGCTCGAGGGGCTTGCGCGCCCAGCGGTGGAAACGCCGGGCTTCGTACTCGGCCAGGGAATGCGCAGCCGCCCAGTGGTCCAGCAGGGCGCCAGGTTCGCGGAGCACACGCACGGCGCGTGGTCCCCTGCCCGTCTTGTCCATCCAGAGTTGCGCCTCGAGGAAGGTGCAGACCTGGTGCACCGTCGAGAGCGAGACCTGGGCGCGCCCGGCCAGCTCGCTGACGTGCCAGGCGCGGCCGGGCTCCAACAGCAGCGCGTGGAGGACCCGGGCGGTGCTGCCCCGGTAGACGTTGCGCAGGACGCGCGGCTGCCCCGCGGGGACCGGTCGGTCGACCCAGAAGAAGGCCCAAGGCAGGTCGATGTAGATGCTGCCCCCGGCGTCCCAGTAGGCCAGCTGATGCCGCTGCAGCAGCTCGCGCCCGGCCTCGGAGATGGCCGGGGCGGCGAGGAGCGGCACCTCGGCGACGGGCGGCTCGAGACGGCGCAGGCCAGCGAGCTGCCAGATCGCCTGCTGCACGTCGCGGGGGTAACCGCTCGTCTTGACCTCGACCAGGAACCGGACAGGGCGCCCTTTCACCTCGCCGAGGACCACGAGATCCACGTGGCCGTCGGCGGGTGGTCGCGAGTCGACGGAGCGGATCTCGACCTCGGGCAAGCGGGCGAGGGTCTCGGCGAGGTCGTGCGGCAGGTCGATGGTACCCTCTCCTGAGATAAGTTTTTTCGCTGTACAGCGAAAAATACCATATTTCTCAAAAATCTCTTTTCGCCGTCCCTGTTCGAATCGCGCGATCAGGGCGTCCGATCCAGCGCGCGAACCCGGTATGGCGGCATCACAACCGGCGGGGGCGACTCCGCCGCTCGCGCGCCCGTCGAGCGTGGCCCCGGGTCGACCTGGGCCTGCCAGGGCCGGGGTTCGGAACGGCGGCTCGCCTCCGTGACCGTCTTCCGCAGCACCGCTGCGGCGGCCGGAGCCCAGACCGGACGGCGAGTCCGGACGGCGGCGCCGGTTCCGCCCCGGCGCCGGCGCCCCGCCCCTGCCAGGATGGAGAGGATGCGGGGTCGTACGTCGAGGCCGCGCGGCGTGGCCGGCCTGCTGGCGGTGGCGGCGGTCACCGCCGCCACCGCGCTCGCCGGCTCCGTCGCCGGAGACTTCGAGTCCACCTGGTACCGGCGGCTGCACAAGCCGAGCTGGCAACCCTCGGGGCGGACCATCGGGCTGGTCTGGACCGGCCTCTACGCCCTGACCGCCGCCTCCGCCGTCCTCTTTCTGCGGGCCCCCGGGCGCGGGCCGCGCCGGCTGCTGGGCGGGCTCTTCGGGCTCCAGTACCTCCTCAACGCCGCCTTCACCCCCATCTTCACCCGCCGTCGCGACCTCGCCCTGGCGACCGTCGACTCGGCCCTGCTCTGCGCGACCCTGTCCCTCCTGACCGGGCTCGGCTGGCGGGTGCGGCGTGTCGCCGCGGCGCTGCTCCTGCCCTCGGTGGCCTGGACCGCCTTCGCCACCTTCCTCAGCTGGAGGCTGCTGCGCCTCAACCGGCGTTGAGCCGGTGGGGCGGCGCTCGGCGACCGAGGCGCCGTCCGGGCGCCGTCTACGGGCCGGCCTCGCCCAGACCGGCTGGGGCGGCGGCGGCCACCCGGCCGTCCCCGGCCAAGGGGGTGAAGGCCTCGATCATCGCCTCCATGCCCTCGCGCAGCCGGCCCGTCTCCACGCCCACGCAGGGGCAGAACAGCAGGGGCTCCTCGTAGCGGCCGGCGAACCGCTCCAGGAACTGCTGCCTGGCCTCCTCCGGCCGGCCCACGATGGCGATGGTCTCGATCATGCGGTCGCTCACCGCCGCCGCCGCCCCGGCCGTGTCCCCGCGCCGGAAGGCCTCGCGGATGGCCGCCACCTCGGGGTCGAAGCCGTGCAGCTTCAGGATGGCGTCGAAGCTTCGCACCACCGCGTAGAAGGCGATCTGGTTGGCCACCGCCCGCCGCGCCTCGTCGACGTCGTCGCCGACCGCGCAGAGCACGTAGGCGGCGATCGGCACCGTCCCCTCCCGGCCGGCCCGGCGGGCACCCCTGGCCAGGGCGGGCCGGACCACCTCTTCCACGTAGCGGGCGGTGAAGAGAGGATGGCCCACCAGCCCGTCCGCCACCCGGCCGGCCGCCTCGGCCATGCGCGGGTTGACGGCGGCGACGTAGATGGGGAGATCCTCGCGACGCGGGGGCCGCACGTCCACGATCGGGTCGAGGCGCATGCGGTAGAAGCGACCCTCGTGGTGAACGGCCTGGTTGCGGTCTCGCCAGAGCCGGCGCAGCAGCGGCACCAGCTCCTCGATCCGTGGGGCCAGGTGGTCGGGGTCCAGGCCCAGCCACCCGGAGACCTGGTGCCGGGTGCCGGTTCCGAGGCCGAGCACCAGACGGCCCCCGGAGAGCTCGTCCAGGTCGCGCGACTCGGTGACGGTCAACAGCGGCGAGCGCCCGAAGGCGTACACGATGGCGCTGCCCAGCCGGATACGCGAGGTGGCGGTGGCCATGGCCGCCAGGGAGACGGTCGCGGAGCGGTCGTAGAACTCGGCCGTCCAGGCCGAGCTGAACCCGGCCGCCTCCGCCCGGGCGGCGATTCGGGCGCAGGTGGCCACGTCCCCGCCCATGATCGTGATGCCGAGACCGGTGCCTGTGATCGATGACATCGGGGTCGAGTGTGCCAGGGCCCGGCGCCCGGGTGCCGGTCGCCATGACGGACGGTCGTCAGGGATTCGCCACAGAAGCCGGGGACGGCTCGGGCTGGTGCACGGGGCCTGGAACGGGCACCATGAGCACATGGACGACACCACCGCGTCCGGCCAGCTCACGGCCGGGGACCTCGCCGAGCTGCGCGCCTACCTCCATCGCCTGCTGGAGCTCGTACCCCGGCTCCGGCTCGGCGAGCGGGTGGGAGGCGGGGCCACCGCCGGTCAGCTCGCGTTCCACGCCGCCGAGTCCTCGGACTTCTGGCTGCGGCGCGTGATCCTCGGCGACGAGCGTCCACGGGACCGAGAGGCCGAGTTCACCACCACCCGGGCCCGGGAGGAGATCGAGCGGGCGGTGAGCCGGGCCATCGCCGCCTGCGAGGAGGCGGCACGCCGTGCCCCCCGGCTCGACCGCCGGGTGGAGCCTCCTCCCCTGCCCGACGGTCAGCCCCGCGGTCACCTGCCCTGGACGGTCGTCATGGCCCTGGTGCACGTCACCGCCCACGCGGCCGAGCACGTCGGGCAGCTGGACGTCGCCGCGGCCCGGTAGGCCCGTGGACCCACCCGCCGCCCCGGCAGCGGATCATCGAAGGGGCGCGCGGCACGCCGGCGAGGTGACCACGGGCCGTCTGCGTCATGATGGCCGAGCCGAGACGAGAGGGGTCGCGTGACGTGATCATCGACATCGCCGCCCACCTCATCCCGCCGCGGCTCCTGGAACGGGTCCGGCGCCTGACCGGTCGGGCCGCGCTGGCCGTGGCCGACACCGTGCCCGGCCTGTGCGACCTGGACGAGCAGCGACGGACGGTGGAGCGCTTCGCCGACCACGGATACCGGCAGGTCCTGAGCCTGGCCAGTCCGGTGACCGAGGACGCGGCCTGCCGTCCCCATCAGAGCGGCATCTGCAGCGCAGCCAACGAGGAGCTCCGGGAGCTGGTCGAGCGGGACCCGGTCTGCTTCGCCGGCGCCCTGGGAGCACTGCCCATGGACGACCCCGGCGCCGCCCTGCGCGAGATCGACCATCTGGTGGAGCTCGGCCTGCCCGGCTTCCAGGCCTACTCCAGCGTGTTCGGCCGTCCGCTCGACGATCCTCCCATCCTGGAGGTGCTGGAATACGCCTTCAGCCGGGGGCTGGTCTGCTTCCTCCACCCCGTCCGTGGACCCGCCCCCGACTACCGGACCGAGGAACGATCGCGATACGGCCTCTACCGGGTCCTGGGCCAACCCTACGAGACCTCGCTGGCCCTCCTTCGCCTGGCCCTCTCCGGGCTCTTCGACCGGCAACCGCAGGGCGTGCTCATCGCCCACCACCTCGGCGGCATGATCCCCTTCTTCGCCTCCCGGATCGAGGCTCACTACCGGCGCGGCGAGCCCGACCTGCGGGTGGCCCTGCCCCGCAACCCGATCGAGTCCCTCCGGGACTGCTACGGCGACACCGCGCTGAACGGCGGGCCCCACGCCATCCGGTGCGGGGTGGAGTTCTTCGGCCCGGAGCGGGTGGTCTTCGGCAGCGACTACCCATTCGACGGTCACGCCGGCGTGTCCTTCATCCAGAGCACCATCGACGCCGTCCAGCGGGCGGGGCTCGACGAGGCCCAGCGCCGGGCCATCTACGAGGGCAACGCCCGGCGGGTGCTCGGTCTCTGAGGTCGGCCGCGCCGCCGCCCGTGGCCGGCCTGCGCCGATCGCGGCCGGATCGGGAGGTGGCGAAACGGCCCGGGCGGCGACCGCGTTCTTGGTTACGAGGGATCTGAGACCATGACCGCGCTCATCCGCCGACACCCCATCTCCCTGAAGATCGCCATCCCGGTCGCGCTCGCGGTCCTCCTCGCCGGCGCCGGCGGCCTGCTCGCCTTCGGCAACTCATCGGCGCTCCAGGCCGCAGGCAGGTACCACCGGGAGCGGCAGGTCCTCAACGCCGAGCTCAACGCCGCCTCCCAGCAGGGATACACCACTCAGGACCTGCGGCCGATCACCTCGCGGCTGGCCGCCATGGACGGCAGCCAGAAGCCCTGGTTCAGCCTCGGCCAGGCCCGCTACTACGACCAGATGGCGCAGGAGGCCTCGAGCCTCCAGCGGCAGCTCGGCTCCCTCGAGCGGCGGCTCTTCACCCAGGCCCAGCAGGACGCCGGCAAGCAGGTCGCCACCGCCAAGACGGCCATCACCCAGGCCCAGCAGGTGGGGGCGGACGACCCCGACCTCCAGGCGCTCCAGCAGAAGCTGGCGGCGGCCGAGCAGACGCAGAGCACGGCCCGCACGCTGGGCGACTACCGCAACGCCGCCGACCAGGCCCGGCAGGTGGCGTCGGCGGCCAGCGCCCTGGCCACCCGGACCCAGCAGGAGAATCAGCAGATCGACCAGGCCGCTCAGCAGCTCATCTCCCAGACCGGCGGCAGCCTGAGCACGATCCAGCAGGACGGCCTTCTGGCCCTGGCCAACGGCCGCAACGACGCCTCGGTGGCGGCGTACGAGAACAAGCCGCGGCCCTTCAAGACCTACGACGACGTCATGAGGGCCTACAGCCGGCTGGAGAAGTTCGCCGCCAACGTGCGCTCGTCGAGCCTCGACCAGGCGGCGGTGGCGGCCGCCGGCTTGCAGCGGTACGCCAACCAGATCCACCAGGACCTGATCGACGGCATGCCCTCGCAGTTCGTGATCGTGTCCTTCCAGGCCCAGCACGTCTGGGCCTACCAGGGCGGCCAGGTGGTCATGGACTCGCCGGTCACCACCGGGGTGCGGGGCGTGAGCGACATCGGGACCGACTTCGGGCCCATGAAGGTGCTCCGGAAGTCCCACCCCTGGACCATGCACTCGCCCTGGCCCAAGGGCTCGCCCTACTGGTACCCGGACACGGTGGTCCAGTGGACGGTGTTCTTCACCAACACCGGCGAGGCCTTCCACGACGCCTACTGGGAGCCGGACTCGGCGCTGGGCCCCGGGTCGCAGTACAATCCGGCCTTCCGCAGCCACGGCTGCATCCACCTGCCCCTGGCCAAGGCCCAGTGGATGTACCAGTGGGCGCCGATCGGGATGCCGGTCGTGGTCTACCCGGGCGACGGTTCGCCGGTCGCCAATCAGCTCGCCCAGATCACCACCAACAGCCAGGGCGTCCCCCTGGGCACGCCGTGAGCCGACAAGGCGACGCGGGCCGTCGAAGCCGCAACCTCTGATGTCGGAAGGCGCCGAGCACCGCGAGCTGAGCGAGCTGTTCCGCTATCACGTCTGGGCGAACGACCGCACCCTGGCCGTCTTCGAGGGCCTCGGGGCCGAGCTCGACGAGCCGGCGCCGGGCACCATGGGGACGATCCGGAAGACCCTCGGGCACCTGGCGCTGGTAGAGGAGGGCTTCCTGCTGGGGATCGAGGGCCGCTCGCCGGAGGTGCTCGGGGACCGCGAGCGCTACGTCGAGCGTGACCCCACCTGGTATCGGGAGCGGCTGGCGGCCACGGGGCGCAGGTACCGGGAGCTGCTGGAATCGGCCGACGAGGCCCGGCTGGAGCGCCGACTGCACGTCCCCTGGCTCGGCTTCGAGATCAGCGCCCGGGAGGCGCTGTACCAGGTCCTGGTGCACTCGGCCCACCATCGCGCCCAGGTGCTCTCCTGGCTCGGGGCCCGGGGCGGGACCGTGCCCGACCTGGACTACGTCCTCATGCTGGCCGAGGAACGGGGCGGGCGAGGGTGAGCGTGGTCACGGGTCGCCACGTCGGACGCCCGGCCCCGGCGAGAGCGTAACTCACCGGCCGCTCCCCATCCTGGCCGTCGGGCAGCCGATCGAGCCGGACACGTGGTCCGGCCGCCACCCACCTCGGCGCCCGCACCCGCGAGCCAGCGCGCCTTGCCGTGAACGCCGGTGGCCCGGGCCGGTCGAAGCGGATGCTCCATCGTCTGCGCCGGCGATCCACCGGGCCACGGCATCGCCATCCCCGGCCGGGACGCGGACGGCGCCACGATCCCGACCGCCCGCGGTCGCCGACGGGCGGCGACGACGCCGGGTGCCCGACGCCGGTTCGAGCACGGTCGGGGAGTCCGGACGCCCGGCCCCGCCTGAGCCGGGCGGCCGAGGGCGGCGGCACGGGACGGCCAGATGCTACCCGCGATCGGGCCGTGCTGGACCGCGAGACTCGTCCAAGGTCCACGGGATCGCGGCGGCAGGGTGCGGAACTCGCGGGGCGGAGCCGGTGGAATGATCGGGCTCGAGCAGCCGTATTACTGATCCGTTGCCTGTGGACCGTCTCCGGTGCCGCTGCCCGCGACCCCAGTGACTCCCAACCGCGCAACGATGGCTCCCATCCGCACCCGCCTCCGTCGCCTGCTCTGGCGGCTGGCCGAGCCCCCCGGCTTCCTGCCCCCGCTGGTCGTGCGGTGCATCAAGGTCGCCCTGGCCTGTGGCGGGGTCTGGTGGCTCGGGCCGTTCCTGGGCCTGCCGCGGCCGTTCAACGCGGTCCTGGCGGTGATCATCCTCATGCAGGGGAACACCTACGGCTCGCTGTTGAACGCGCTCGAGTTCCTGCTCGGCATTGCGGCCGGCCTCCTCCTGGGCGTCGCCGCCCACACGCTGCTCGGCATCTCCCCGCCGGTCCTGGCCGCGGTGATGTTCGTGTGCCTGCTGATGGGCGGCTGGTTGAAGCTCTCGCGGGAGGGGTTCAACAACCAGATCGCGATCTCGGCCCTGCTCGTCCTCGCTTCGGGCAGCGCCGACAACGTCATGCGCCTGTGGGAGACCGCGCTCGGAGGCGCCGTCGGTGTGGTCGTCGCGGCCCTCCTCTGGCCACCCAACCCGGTGAGCCAGCTGCGCCGGGACTACCGGGAGCTGAGGGCCAGGCTGCGCGCCGACATCGTGCGCAGCCTGGAGCTGGCCGGGCGCCCGGACGGTGCCCGCGAGGCCGAGGCCAACCGTCGCGGCGTGCGGGAGCACGGCGAGCGCGCGGACGCCGCCGTGGCCGCCGTCGCCCGCGCCGAGGAGGCGTTGCGCTGGAACCCCTGGCACCTCGGCCGGGTGCACGACCTCAGCCGGCTGGAGGACCGGCTACGGCTGGTGGCCTACCTCTACCGAACCGTGCGCGCCCTCGCCCGCCAGGCCGCGAGGGTCCCGGCGCTCGAACCGGAGTTCACGACCGCGTGGAGCGCCGCCCGGTCAGAGCTGCACCGGACGGGATCGCACCTGGTCCAGGCGGTCGAGCGCCGACTGGCCGGCCGGGATGCGCGGGAGGCGGTGGGTCGGGCACGCGAGTCGCTCGGTCGCTTCGCCGCCGTCGCGCCCCAGGAGGGCCGCGTCGCCGCGCTGGCCGCGGTCGTCGACGACCTGCTGACCGACGTCGAGGGCTGGCGCCCGGACAAGGTGGTGGACCCAGAGCGCCGGCTGGTGTCCCGGATCCTTCGCCGGCTGGGCCGGAGGTCACCATCTTCAGGCCAGCCCCTGCTCGCCGAGGGCCACCTGGAGTTCGAGGAGGTGCTGCGTGAGGCACGCCGGCGCGGGTTGACCGGAGTCCTCACCCGGCAGCCCCGAACAGTGCCGGCGCTGGCCGAGGTGGCGGAGGCGGCAGGCATCCTGCGCGAGCGGGATGCGGGCCTGCACGACATCCCGCTCGCGCAGGTGAAGGGCTCGGAGCGTCGGACGCTCGACTTCGATGTGTCGTTCATGCCCCGGCGTGACCACGTGCGCCCGGCCTGGGTGGACCTGTACGCGCGCATGGCGGAGGGGCTCCCGATCCCGCCCATCGACGTCTACCGGGTGGGCGAGGTGTACTTCGTCAAGCACGGCCACCACCGGGTCTCGGTGGCGAGGAGCCTCGGCTGGGACCGCATCCGGGCCCACGTGGTGGAGGTGGAGACCCGCGCCCCGCTGGGTTCGGAGGTCACGACCGAGGAGCTGCTGCGGGCCGCCGAGTACGCGGCCTTCCTGGAGCGGACAGGCCTGGACCGGGTCCGCCCCCAGGCCAGGCTCGATTGCAGCCAGCTGGGTCGCTATGACCTCATCGAGGAGCACATCCTCGGCCACCGCTACTTCCTGGGCATCGAACGAGGGCACGAGGTGCCGCTCCAGGAGGCGGCGGCGAGCTGGTACGACTCCGTGTACCGACCCCTGATGGAGGTGGCCGGGCGCCACCGCATCCGGGCCCGGCTCCCCGGCTGGACCGAGGCGGACGTCTATCTGGCGCTCAGCAAGCTCTGGCTGGAGCTGGAGAACGAAGGACGGCCGGCCGACCCCGAGGTCGCGGCCCGTAGACTGCTGGCCGACCCGGAGGCGGCGGCCCCCGCCCTGCCGCCGCACCGGCCACGGCGGACGTCGCACCGGCGGCCACGCTGGCGGGCCCACCGGCTGGTCCGCCGCCCTGTCGCTTGAGACGATCGAGCAGACGAAACTGGTACGCCGCCGGCGGCCCAAGGGGCTCACCCGGCACCATGACCGAGCGCGACTGGTGCCGGGTGATCGACCAGGCGACGACCCTGGGGGTGGGCACGGTCCAGCTCATCGGGGGAGAGCCGACCCCGCACCCCGGCCTGCCGGCCCTGGTCGAGCGGGCCCTGGCGGGAGGGATGGCGGTCGAGGTCTACAGTAACCTGGTCGGGATCGCCCCTCGGCTCTGGGAGGTGCTGGAGCGGCCCGGGGTGCGGCTGGCCACCTCGTACTACTCGCCCAGGCCACCGGAGCACGAGGCCATCACCGGCCGGCGAGGGAGCCACCAGCGGACGCTGAGGAACCTGAGGGAGGCGCTGCGGCGGGGGATCCCGGTCCGGGCGGGGGCGGTGGAGGTGCTGCCGGGCCAGGACGTGGCGGGGGCGGTGGCGGAGCTGAGGGGGCTGGGGGTGGCAGAGGTGCGGCCGGATGCGGCGGGTCGGACGCGGGGCCGGGACCACCGTCTCCGACCTCGACCAGCTCTGCGGGCACTGCGGGGAGGGCAAGCTGGCCATCTCCCCCGAGGGCGAGGTGTGGCCCTGCGTGTTCAGCCGCTGGCTGCGGTTGGGCAACGTGCACGCGTCCTCGCTGGCCGAGGTGAACCTCCGGGCGAAGCCGGTGCGACGATGGCTCGCAGCTGCCTTCGCCAACCATCTCCGGGACCCATCCCTCGGCCGGCGCTGCGATCCCGACCGACTGTGCCCTCCAACCAAACGATGCGATCCGGACGACGGCAATCCGGCCCCGTGTGCGTGCCGCACCTACGCTGCAATCCCTTCAAACCGATCTAGCCATGGAGAGGGACGGCGCTCACAGCCGCCGGTTGCGCCGCCGCTTCGGCAGCCAGCCGCAGAGCAGGTCGGGGTGAGCCTCGAGGTAGTCACCAGGTGCTGGGGGTCCATACTGGGCGTGGCCATCGTCGTCTCGGCGGGCCGGTTCACCCTCGCCTCGTACACCACTCCGTCGGTGCCAATATCGGAGGCGTTCCCGGCGGGTCGCTCTACCACTCCTCGCCGCTCGTGGCCTGGTCCGCTCGTGCGCCCGCCGGGAGATACGGACCGGCCGACGTGGCCTGCAGCCGGCGGCGCCACGGCTGCCCAAAACGCGCGAAGAGCCCGCTCGCCGCCGCCGGACGCGCCGCGAACCAACCCAGCACGGGTAACCACAATCTCGACCGACTCACGTGTCCACCCCGACCGCCGCCACGGACCGAGCCTGGGAGGAGAGCGGAAGCCAGCGGGCCAGCCCCACAGATGCAACGTTCCAGCCCCCGCGCCGCCGCGTGAGCAGGCGGAAGTTGCTTAGCAATTACGCTACAATGCTTAGCGAGCAGATCCGCTCAGATGGAGGTCTGGCATGGCGGTCCGCGTGAAGGTCAGCAAGAAGCATCAGATTGCCGTCCCGTCGGAGGTGAGGAAGCAGCTCGGCATCAAGAGCGGCGATGAGCTGTTGGTCGAGCTGCGCGGCGGTTACGCGGTGCTGCTGCCGGAGCCTCTCAACTACAGCCAGCGTCTGCGGGGGCTGCACCGCGAGGTCTGGGCAGGTGTCGATCCCCAGGAGTATGTACGGCAAGAGCGCGAAGCGTGGCAGACCTAGCCGTCGCCCTCCGCCGCCACGAGCGCGTCGGGTTCGACACGCCGGTATTCATCTACCACATCGAAGGCACGACGCGCGTCGCCGAACCCGCCTGGGTGGCCATGGACGAGCTAGCTGGCGGGGCCTTCGCCGGCGTGACCTCGGTCCTCACGCTGATGGAGATCGCCGTCAAGCCGTTACAGGTGGGACGACCCGATGTCGCGGAGGAGTACGAGGTGCTGTTGGCCAACTACCCCAACTTGACCGTCGCCGCGATCGACCGACGCATCGCGCGTCGGGCAGCCGAGCTGCGGGCCCCCCACCGCCTCCGCCCGGCCGACGCGTTGCAGGTCGCCGCCTGCCTGGAGCAGGGGGCGACCGCGTTCCTGACCAATGATCGGGAGCTGCGACGGATCACCGAGCTCCAGGTCTTGATTCTGGAGGACTTCGTTGCGCGGCGGTCCTAACGGCAGCCCCCGGCAGCCCTGGGTCGCCATGTATGCGCACGCCAGCACTGAGGCTCAGGCCAAGCGGCAGACCGTGCAGGGGTAGCTCCGAGTTCCTCCGCCGTTTTCTGTGGCCTGTACAGCCACGCCCAGCGCTACGAGATCGCCGATGAGTACGTCGACGACGGGTGGAGGGAACCGTGCCGCTGAGCGGTGCCGGACGTGCTCCTGGGACAGGGGGAGGGCGCTTGACGCCGGGTCGGCACCGAGGGCGCTTCGCACCGCATCGGAATCGAGATCCGAGGATCTAAAGGCTGTGGCCGTGCGATAGGACGGGCCACGCGGATGGTGGCGGTCGGTGCGGGTCCTCATCGCATCCGGAGCCACAGGGTCACGAGCACCGTCAGGGCGAGAGAGCAGCAACGAGCGTCCGATCGGCACCACCATGTGGTCACCCTGCCCAGCCAGAGGACCCCGGTCAGCGGTCCCATCCCCAGTCAGGCGAGCAGGAGCAGGAAGGCGCCCATCGGCAGGAGGCCGAGCCTGCCACGACTCTCTCCGTCATCGCCTCGAGTACGCTCCGGTCCGGTGGCCGCTGACGCGGCCCCCGCTCGCCCATAGGAACGGCGGCGCGGCACCACACGCGATCGCGACGGCCGCGTCCCCCGTCGCTCAATCGGGCGCCCAAGCGCCCGCCACCTGTCCCGTGGGACGTTGAGACGGTTCCAGAAGACGTTGGCGGTGGACGTCCCGGCATCGTCTTCCGGGATGGCCCCTCCAGCCGCGTTCGGTGGCCGGACGTGGGAGGTGGTCGAGTTCCTCCTCGCCGATGGCCGCGACGTTCGAGGCACTCGGAGATCCGGATCCACGGTCCCGGGTGGTCGAGGCCGTCGTAGCCCACCCGGCCACCGGGCGCGGGAAGGCCGGAGGGGGACCCGTCCCCGCGCTCCGTGTCGTTCGAGACCGGGATCGAGGCGACCCCACAGCCGGTAGCCCGGGTCCCGACCCGAACCGGCAACCGGTTGTCCGATGCCCCGGTCCGGGCTACCCTGGGGGAGACGGGGGTGCGGCGTGGCGGGCGAAGGGAGGTGGTGCTCATGACGGCCGCGCTGGAGGGGGTGCGGGTCATCGACCTGACCCAGTTCGAGGCGGGGACCTCCTGCACCGAGACGCTGGCCTGGCTCGGTGCGGACGTGATCAAGGTGGAACGGCCGGGGACGGGAGAGCAGGGACGACACGCCTCGGCCGACGACCCGGCGCTCGACTCCTGGTACTTCCTGGTGCTCAACGCCAACAAGCGCTCGGTCACGCTCGACCTCCGGTGCGCGGAGGGCCAGGCGATCCTGGAACGGCTGCTGGCGATCGGCGATGTCATGGTGGAGAACTTCGCCCCCGGCGTCATCGAGCGGCTCGGCTTCGACTACGAGCGGGTCCGGGCCATCAACCCGCGCCTGATCTACGTGCAGATCAAGGGCTTCGCCTCCGACGGCCCCTACGGGCGCTACCTGGCCTTCGACCCCATCGCCCAGGCGGCGGGCGGCGCCGTGAGCCTGACCGGGGAGCCCGAGGGGATACCGCTCAAGCCCGGCCCCACCATCGGTGACACCGGCACCGGCCTGCACGCGGCGATCGGGATCCTGGCCGCGCTCCACCAGCGCCAGCGCACCGGCGAGGGCCAGCGGATCGAGGTGGCGATGCAGGACGCGGTCGTCAACTACTGCCGCATCTCCTTCTCGCGCCAGCTGCTCAGCGGCCGGCCCGGGGAGCGATGGGGCAACCAGAGCCAGCTCGGCCTGACCGCGCCCAGCAACGTCTACCCCTGCCGGCCGGGCGGCCCCAACGACTACGTCTTCATCTACACCACCAGGGCCGGCAACCATCACTGGGAGCGTCTGCTGGACGCGATCGGGAGGCCCGACCTGAAGGGCGACGAGCGCTTCGCCGATCCCGAGCGTCGGGCGCAGCACTGCGCCGAGGTGGACGCCGTGATCTCGGCCTGGACGCGCGAGCGCGACAAGCGGGAGGCGATGCGCATCCTGGGCGAGGCCGGAGTACCCTGCAGCGCGGTCTTCGACACCCTGGAGCTGACCGAGGACCCCGACCTCAACCGGCGCGAGGTGATCGTGACCGTCGACCACCCCGCCCGGGGACGCTTCAAGATGCCGGGCTGGCCGGTGCGGATGGAGCGCTCGCACGTCCCGGTGCGGGCCGCGCCGCTCCTGGGCGAGCACAATCACGAGGTCTACACGGAGCTGCTCGGCCTGGACGCCGGGGAGCTGGAGCGGCTGGCCGCAGACGGTGTGATCTAGCGGGAGGGACCGGTGACTGGCAACCAGATCCTGGCCAGGGCGCTGCGAGCGCACGGGGTGGAGCACGTCTTCTTCCTCATGGGCGGCCCCATGATCGACTGCGAGAACGCCTGCCTCCAGGAGGGCATGCGGATGATCGACGTCCGTATGGAGCAGGCGGCGGCGATGATGGCCATCGGCTACAGCCGCGTCCTCCGCCGCCCCTCGGTCTGCATGGCCGCCTCCGGCCCGGGCACGGTCAATCTGCTCAGCGGCGTCGCCCACGCCTACGTGGACGGCGCCCCGGTGGTCGCCATCGGAGGCTCCAGCCCGGTGAGCCTGTACGGCCTGGGGGCCTTCCAGGAGCTCGATCAGGTGGCGCTGGCGAAGCCCATCACCTGCTGGGCCGAGCGCTGCTACGACCCCCGCCGCATCCCCGAGTACGTGGCCACCGCCTTCCGGCACGCCATGGCCGGTCGGCCGGCGCCCGTCTACCTGGACCTGCCCGGCGACGTCCTCTACCGCGAGGTGGCACCCGAGGAGGTGCGCTGGGCCGAGCCCCAGGCCCGGCCCCGGCCGGCGGGCGACGCGGCGGACGTGGCCCGGGCGATCGACGTGATCAGGAGCGCCGAGCGCCCCATCGTGGTGACCGGCAGCGGCATCCTCTGGTCGGACGCCCACGAGGAGCTGCGGCGGTGGGTGGAGCGGTGGGGCATCCCCTTCTATGCCACCCCCCAGGGCCGCGGCGTGATCCCCGAGGACCACCCCCTCAGCTTTCCGGCCGCCCGCAGCAGCGCCTTCCGCGAGACCGACTGCATCGTGGTCATCGGCACCCGGCTCAACTACGTGATCGACTACGCCCGTCCCCCCCGCTTCGCCGCCGACGCCCGCCTGGTGCAGATCGACGTCGACGCGGGCGAGATCGGCAAGACCCGTCCGGTGGACGCGGCCGTGGTCGGCGACGCGCACCTGGTGCTGCGCCAGTTGCTGGAGGCAGCCGACGGTTCCCCGGACCGCTACGCCCGCTGGGTCGGGCGGCTGGCCGAGATCCATCGGGAGAAGTCGATCGACGCCGAGCGGCGGATGAGCACCGCCCAGACGCCCATCCACCCCCTGCGCCTGTGCAAGGAAGTCCGGGACTTCATGGACCGGGAGGCGGTGCTGAGCGTGGACGGCCAGGAGATCCTGAACTACGGCCGCCAGTCGATCCCGATCTACGCCCCCGGTCACAGCCTCAACTCGGGGCCCTTCGGCACCATGGGGGTGGGGCTGCCGTTGGGCCTGGGAGCGAAGGTGGCGAAGCCCGCGGCCCAGGTCATCGTGCTGCACGGAGACGGGTCCTTCGGGATCAACGGCATGGAGCTGGACACCGCCGTCCGCCACGACCTGCCGGTGATCACCGTGATCTCCAACAACGGCGGCTGGACCGCCCGGGACCGCTTCAAGGTCGGCCGTGAGCTGGGCTTCACCCGCTACGACGAGATGGCCCGGGCGCTGGGTTGCCACGCCGAGCACGTCGAGCGGCCGGAGCAGATCCGGCCGGCGCTGGAGCGGGCGGCGGCCAGCGGCCGGCCGGCGCTGGTCAACGTCGTGACCGACCCCGAGGCCCGCGCCCACACCGCGCCCTTCGCCGTCTACACGACCTGAGCCGGGGCCGCAAGCGGACCACCCCTCACCGGCCCACTGCCCCGCGCCGGCTCACCCGGGCGCGTAGCGGGCGGCCACGCGCTCGTCCAGGTCGTGGCCCAGCCCGGGCCGGTCGGAGGGGATCACGTCGCCTTCGCGCCACTCGATCGGCGGCCGAACCAGCTCCGCGTGCAGGCCCTCGAACCGCTCCACGCTCTCCATGATCAGGAAGTTGGGGCAGGTGAGCGCGAGCTGGATCGAGGCGGCGGCGATCAGCGGCCCTCCCCAGACGTGGGGAGAGACCTGGACGTGGTACGCCTCGGCCATGCCCGCGATCTTGCGGGCCTCGAGGATGCCCCCCACCTGTCCCACGTCCAGGTTGAAGATGGCGGCGGCCCGGTGGCGCAGCAGCTCGGCGAACTCGTATTTGGTCGCCAGCCGCTCGCCGGTGGTGACGGGGATGGTGGTGGCCCGGGCCACCAGTGCCATCGCCGCCGGGTCCTCGGGTGGGACCGGCTCCTCCAGCCAGAGGGGATCGTAGGGCTCGAGCCGCCGGGCCACCCGGATCGCCCCCGCCGGGGTCATCTGCCCGTGGGTCCCGACCAGGATGTCGCACCGGCTCCCCACCGCCTCCCGGATCCGCCGGATGGTCTCCTCCGCCCGGTCCAGTGCCTCCAGGGAGTACTGGATCGGAACCAGCTGACCCCGGGCCTGGTCCGGCGTGGGAACGGTGCCGAAGGGATCGAGCTTGACGCCGGTGAAGCCCAGCTCGGCGTAGTGCACGGCCCGCTCGGCCGCCTCGCCCGGCCGGAGCCAGAGCTGGCGGTGGGTCATGCGGCTCTCCGGCTCGGGGTAGAGGTAGGTGTAGGTCCGCACCCGATCGCGGATCGCCCCGCCCAGCAGGCGGTGCACCGGGCGCCCGAGGTCCTTGCCCACGATGTCCCAGCAGGCCATCTCCAGGCCGCTGATGAGCGCCAGCTTGGTGAGGTCGGGATGATGGCTGTACTCCAGGTCGTAGAGCCGCTGGAAGAGTGCCTCCACGTCGTAGGGGTCGTGTTCCAGCAGCAGGCGCTGGACCAGGTCCTCGACCATGGACGCGGTCACCCGCCAGGAGAAGGGGATGGCGTTGGTGTAGAACTCGCCGTACCCGGAGACGCCCTCCCGGGTGTCGAGCCGCACGAACATCCACCACCGGCCGCCCCGGTGCGGGAAGGGGGTCTCGACCGGGAAGACCCGGACGCCGCTGATCCTCATGCCGACATTCTGACCCCGCCCCCGCCGGGCCACCGCCGGCGGTAAGCCAGCCGGTCAGCCCAGCCCGTAGACCCTGCGCGCGGTCCCGGCCCAGATCTCCTCCTCGTCCCCCACCAGCTCCCGCACCAGCTCCACCCAGGGCCGGTACCCGATCACGGCCGTGGAGACCGGCCAGTTGCTGCCGAACATCAACCGGGAGGGTCCCAGGCAGGCGCGCAGGTGGGCCAGGAAGGGGGCGACCCGCTCCGCCTCCAGAGGTGGGTCGTCGGGACCATGGACCACCACCGAGAGCTTCGCCACCACGTTGGGGAGTCGCCCCAGCTCCTCGACCGCGGCCAGCCAGGTGGCGTCGGGAGGGCGCGAGAGGTCGGGCTTGCCCAGGTGCTCGAGCACGATGGTGGTCTCCGGGCAGGCACGGGCCAGCTCGGGCACGGCCGCGATCTGGCCCCGGCGCACGCAGACGTCGCAGACCAAGCCCGTGGCGCCCAGCAGGCGCACCCCCCGGACGTAGTCGGGGCGCGCGCAGAAGCCCTCGATCTCGTACTGGCAGGTCCGCCGCACGCCGCGGACGGCCGGGATCTCGCGCAGGCGCGCCAGCTCCGCCTCCACGGCGGGATCCTCGAGCCGGGCCCAGGCCACGATCGCCCCCAGGCGGCGGGGATCGGAGGCCGCCGCCACCCACTTCGCCTCCACCGTGCCGTCGACGAAGTCGTTGACCTGGACGTTGACCGCGGCCACGACCGGCAACCCCTCCCAGGCGGCGGTGAAGTCGGCCCAGGAGACGTCGCGGCGCAGGTAGGGAGCGGCCAGGATCCCCTGTCGCCGCACCTCCCCCTCTTGCCAGATGTGGAAATGGGTGTCGATCAGCTCGCGCACGGCGTTAGGCTACCGGTCGATGGACCAGGTGGTGGGTGTGATCGGGCTGGGCGCCATGGGCGCGCCCATGGCGGCCAATCTGGAACGGGCCGGGTACCGGGTGGCCGGTTACGACGTGCGGGGCCACGGCAACGCGAGATCGATCGAGGAGGTGGCCGAGCGGGCCACCCGGGCCGTGATCGTGGTCGTGCGCACCCGGCCCCAGGTCGAGGAGGTGGTGTCCCGCCTGCGGAGGCCGGGACTCGACGTGGTGGTCATGAGCACGATCGATCCGACCACCATGGAGCGCCTGGGCTCCGATCTCGCCGCCCGCGGGCTCAGCGCCGTGGACGCTCCCATCAGCGGCGGCGTGGCCGGGGCCGAGGCCGGCACCCTGACCATCATGGCCTCCGGCGACCCGGCCGCGATCGCGCGCTGCCGGCCGCTGTTCGAGGTCCTGGGCAGCCACCTCTTCGTGATCGGGGACCGGGTGGGGCTGGGCCAGGCGGTCAAGCTGGCCAATCAGCTCATGCTGGCTGCGCACATGGTCGCCTGTGGCGAGGCGGTGCGGATGGCGCGCAGCTACGGACTGGCCCCGGAGCAGGTGCTCCCCGTGATCGAGCGTTCCACCGGCGGCAGCTGGGTGGCCGCCAACTGGCGGACGGTCGAGGGCTGGTGGCGCGAGGGTGGGTCGGGTGGCTCTCTGGGCATCATCCACAAGGACCTGCGCACCCTGCTCGGGGACGCCGGCGAGCGCGGCCTGCCCCTTCCCCTCACCGCCCTCAGCTTCCAGGAGCTGCTCGAAGCCTGGCGGTAGGCGACCCGGGGTCGGCAGAGGCGTCCGGCGCCCTCCCCCCGGCGTTCACTTGCCGATGCCGCCGGTGAGGCCCTGGACGAAGTAGTCGAGGAAGTAGTTGTAGACGAAGGCGATGATGATCCCGGGGAGGAGGGCGGCGGCCAGCAGCTCCCCCCAGAAGTACACGTCGCCCCGGATCAGCTCCGTCGGCACCCCCACGTTGATCACCTTCTGGTCGGAGGACGAGACCATGACCAGCGCGTAGATGAAGTCCTGCATGGCCAGGGTGAAGGCGAAGATGCCCACGGTGATGATGCCGGGCACGCTGACCGGGAGCACCACCCGGCGCACGGCCTGCCACCGGTTGCAGCCGTCGACCAGCGCCGCCTCCTCGATCTCCTTGGGCACCCGCTTGAAGAAGCCCAGCATCAGCCAGAGGCAGAAGGGGATGGTGAAGGTCGGGTAGACGAGGACCAGCGCCCAGCGCGAGTTCTCCAGGTTGAAGAGGTTGGCCACCAGCTGGTTCAGGGGGATGAACAGCAGAATGGGCGGGATCAGGTAGGTGAGGAAGACGCCCACCGCCAGGTGCTGCCCGCCCGGTACCCGCAGACGGGCCAGAGCGTAACCGCCGGGGATGCAGATGGCCAGCGTGATCCCCAGGACGCAGGCCGCCACCACCACCGTGTTGATGCCCCAGACCGGGAAGTTGGTCCGGGTGAAGAGGTACTGGAAGTGCTCCAGGCCGAGCGGGCGCTTGAACCAGAAGGGGTTGACCGAAGGATCGATGAGGTCGTAGTCGGCCTTCAGGGTCGACACCAGCATGTAGTAGACGGGGAAGCACGAGGCGATCAGGTAGAAGGCCAGGGCCGCATAGAGGAGGACGCGGTTGCGGACCCGGCGCCCGTTGAACCGTCGCTGGTGCGGGCGGGCCAGCTCGGACCTCGCCAGGGTGGTGCTCATTCTTCGACCGCCCTCCTGAAGAGCATGCGCAGGAACAGGATCAGTCCCGCCAGCAGCAAGGGGAACAGGATGAGCGCCTCCGCGGCCCCGGTGGAGAGATTTCCCCCGGCGATGCCCGTCTGGTAGGCGAGCATGGGCAGGGTCTCGGTGGCGCTGTTCGGGCCCCCCTGGGTGAGCACGGCGACGATCGTGATGTCGCTGAGGGTGAAGGTGATGTCGTAGATGAGGCCGATGAAGAGGATGGGGGCGATCAGGGGCACGATCACGAAGTGCCAGGTTCGAAAGAAGCCCGCGCCGTCGACCCTGGCCGCGTCCAGGATGTCCTTCGGGATCGAGATCAGGCCCGCGAGCACGATCACGGCGGCGAAGGGGAAGCCCCGCCAGATGTTGACGATCAGGATCGCGAACCAGGAGAAGACGGGATCGCCCAGCCAGACCGGGTACGGCTGGTGCATGAGGTGGAGCATGTCGCCGAAGACCCGGTTGATGACGCTGAACTGCGGGTCGTACATCCACTTCCAGCCGAGCAGGGCCAGGGGCAGGGGCATGGTGAACGGGATCATGAGGAGTCCACGGATCAGCTTCTTCCCGCGCAGGCTCTGCAGGAGCAGGAAGGCCAGTCCGATGCCCAGCACCGACTTGCCGATCTCGGCGAAGAAGGTGAACGAGAGCGAGTTCTCGAGGCCCTTGATGAAGACGGGATCGTGGATGATCCGCAGATAGTTGGCGATGCCGACGAACCCCCCGAACCCGCCGCTCACGGTCACGTTGCTGAGGCTGAAGTACAGGGCCAGGAAGAAGGGGTACGCGACCAGCACCAGGATGTAGAGCACGGCGGGTGAGACCAGCGCGTAGCCGGCCAGGGTCTCGCCCGGAATCCGGAACCGGCGCGCGCGAGGGATGGGCTCGGCGGCAACGGCCGGCTCGATGCTGAACTGCGCCATCGATCTCCTCGTCTCTCTCTCCGTCCACCGGGGCGCAACCCTCCCCTCGTCGCCCCTCCTCGGGCCAGCATAGGCGAGGACGCCCCATCGCACAAGCCGGCCATCTACCATGAGGCCAGGGAGAGATGGGGGCGGCGAGGTCGTGAGCGCGGTCGAGCGGACGGCGATCCCCCGGCCAGCGGGGCTGGCCCTGCGACCCAGGAGCCGGAGCCGCAGATGGGAGACCGGGTATCTGCTCTGCCTGCCCGCCTTCCTGTGCGTCTTCGGGCTCCTCGCCTTTCCCCTCGTCTACGACGTCGCGGTCAGTTTCACCGACGCCGCCAACGGGACGGCGGGGCGGTTCGTGGGCCTGCAGAACTACCAGCAGCTGTTGGCCGACCCCGTCTTCTGGGCGGCGGCGCGCAACACCACGATCATGGTCCTGGCCACGGCGGCGGTGGAGTTCGGGCTCGGCCTCGTCACCGCGCTCCTGCTCTGGTGGCGGTTCTGGGGACGGGCCATCGTCTTCCTGGCCGTGTTCGTTCCCTGGGCGGTCCCCAGCTCCTTCGCCGCCTTCGCCTGGTACTGGCTGCTCGTCCCCCCCTTCCACTCCTTCTACACGCTGCAGGCCATCCAGGCCAAGTTCTGGCTGGACGGGATGTTCGGGATCGGCACCTGGCAGGTGGTGAGCGTCGGGGTCATGAACGTCTGGCGGGGCTCGTCGATCATCGCCATCTTCCTGCTCGCCGGCCTCAACGCCATCCCCGAGGAGCTGCTCGAGTACGGACGTCTGGAGGCGCGGAGCCGATGGCGGTACTTCTGGCGGGTGGTGATGCCGCTCAACCGGCGCATCACGGTCCTGGCCCTGGCCGTGGCCCTGACCATCACCTACATGGACTTCGTGTCCATGTACGCCGCCACCGGCGGCCGGATCACGGTACCGCTGATCGGGACCCTGGCCTACGCCAACCTGGTCATGGGCTCGCGGGTGGGATACTCGGCCGCCCTGATCCTGACCCAGATCCCGGTCGCGGCCCTGCTCGCGGTCGTCGCCCTCCGCTTCGTCGAACGGGAGCCACGGCCGAAACCGGTCCCGGCTGGCGACGGCTGGAGGCTGGGGACGTCCTCCCCGCCGGCCCGGCCGCCGGAGCCTCCGGCCCCGCCCCGTCACGGCCGAGGGTCCCGGCGCCTACGGCGCTGGCGGCGCCGGGTGCTCGTCGGTGCCGGGGTGCTGGCGGCGCTGGCGGTCTTCGCCTTCCACCTCTTCCCCATCTACTACACCGCCATCCAGGCGGTGAAGCCGGTCGGTGAGTACCGCCAGGGCCAGATCTTCTGGGCCTATCACCCCGACTTCGGCACCCTCGGCGAGGCCCTCCACGACGCCCAGCTCCTGATCTGGGGCCGCAACACCGTGATCATCTTCGGGGCGGTGCTGATGGTGGGCCTGGTGGTGTCGCTGATGGCCGGCTACGGGCTGGCCCGCTTCGACCCGCCCGGTGCCCGCTGGGTAGCCCGGTTGATGTTCGCCACCTACTTCGTCCCCCAGATGGCCGTGATCCTGCCCCTCTACCGCATCTACGCCACGGTCGGCCTGGACGACACCCTGCCCGGGATCGTGCTCATCTACCTGACCCTGATGGTGCCGTTCGCGACCTGGCTCTTCTACTCCTACTTCCTGGGGCTGGACCGCGAGGTCGAGGAGCACGCCTGGCTGGACGGGAGCCGCCCCCAGGTCTTCGTGCGCATCGTGCTGCCCATGTGCTGGCCGGTGGTGATCGCGGTCGCGCTCTTCGGCATCGGCATGATGGGCTCCGACGTCCTCTACGGCAGCCTCTTCTCCCTGACCAACGGCACCACCACGCTGCCGGTAGGGCTGGGCATCAACGCCCTGAGCCTGGACGAGTGGGCGAACACCAACGCCGCCGTCATTCTCTCCACGCTTCCCATCATCGCCCTCTGCGCGACCCTGGGTCGGTACTACGTGCAGGGGCTCCGGGCCGCCCTGCTGGAGGGGGCCTGACCGCGGTTCGCGGCCAGGCCCCTCGAGTCGGTCGCCGGGCCCGCCCTCAGCTGACGTAAATGGTGTTCAGCTTCTGTTTGATGAACTTGAGGGCGGCGTCGATGCCGGCGCTGCCCGGCGTCTTGACGGCGGTGGCCACGGTGTCGGGCAGGATGTACTGTGCGAGCACCTGGTTGGCCGCGTAGTTGGGATTGCCCGGGTAGCCGAAGACCGCGATCCGGTCACCCCGGACCTGCTGCAACGGCGCCAGCTTGGGCTCCGCCCACTTGCCACCGTAGGCCGGGTCGGTCCAGAGCTGGTTCTTCCAGGGATTGGCGTGGGTGGGCATGTTGTAGAGCTGGGACTGGATGAAGGCCTCGTGGTAGTTGTCGATGTAGTGCTTGAGGAACTCCTTGGCCGCCTGCTGGTTCTTCGACCACTTCCAGATGATGTAGCAGTTGGGATCGACCACCGTGAGCCCGTCGGGATGGGCAGGGCCTGCCTCGGGCGGCATCAGGGCCAGGTTCTTGTAGAGGTCGGGGTTGGTGGACTCGACGCTGCGCATGGAGCTGATGGCGTCATGGATGTAGACGCCCTGGCCCGAGTCCAGCCAGCGGTTGTCGGAGGCGTCGTCCCAGGCGAACACCTCCGGGGTGTTGGCCCGGGTGTAGAACTCCTGGGCGAACTCCAGGAACTGCCGGAACTCGGGCTTGTCCACGGCGATCGTCTTGCCGTCCGCCTCGACGATACTGGCGCCGAAGCTGTACATGATCGCGCGCCAGTTGTGATTGGAGTCGTTGCAGTGGGAGATGGCGAGCCCGGCGGCGTGGCCGTTGCTCTTGGCGACGGCCGCCATGTTCATGTAGTCGTTCCAGGTCTTGAGCTTGTCCAGGCTGAAGCCGTACTGCTGGACGAGATCGGTGCGGACGATGGGCATGATGGCGATGTAGAAGTCGACCCAGCCCAGCCAGCGGCCGTTGACGTAGGCGACCTTCTTGGCGACCGGCTCGACCGGCCCGAGCTTCTTCTCCGCGTACTCGACCACGTCGCTCATGTCGACCAGATCCTTCTCGTACAGATAGGTCAGGATCTGGGCGTTCATCTCGATCATGTCGTGGCCGGCCTGGGCCGCCGCCTCGGAGGCGATCCGGGTGGGCAGATCGTAGGTGTTGATGTGGTCGATGGAGGCGGCGACTTTGTTCCGCTGGCCCCAGTCCTTGACGAAGCCGTCGATCCAGGTGTCGTAGGCGGGGATGAAGTGGCTCCACTGAAGGATGCGGAGCGACTTGTTGGCGTTGCCACCGCCGGTGGCTCCCTGCTGCGAGACCCCGGTCGGGGCACACGCCGCGGCGGCCGCCCCCAGGCCGACGGTCGCGGCGCCCTTGAGCAGGTCGCGCCGCGATATCGTCCGACTCCACAGTGGCATCATCGGTCTTCCTCCTCTTTCTCTCTCGCCCACCCGAGGCTCATGGCCCACGGTAATCATCGGCGGTCTGCCGGCGAAGGGCAAGAGGCCACGGCCCGTCGACGGCGGCGCGCCGCCGGCCACCCCACAGCCCTCGGCGCCGTCGCGAGCCGCGCCGGCGGCCTCCGGCCGCGGGCCTCCTCGGCCGGCCTGGAAGCGACTAACGGGCTCGGAGCCAGAGGTTGAGGAGCAGCGTCAGCAGGAGGGAGAGCCCCAGGGAGAGCCCGAGCGGGACGACCACCGTCACCCCGCCCAGCCGAAAGACGCCGGCCAGCGGCCCCGGCCCGAGCCAGGCGACCAGGAGCACGAGCCCGCCCATGGCCAGGAGTCCGAGCCCGGCGACGAAGAGCAGGTCCCGCTCACCCATGACACGTCCTTCTTACCCCGTTCGCGCCCTTCCGTGATCCTCTCCTCAGGCTCGAGAACTCCGCTCGGCTCGGCGAGGGCGCTCGCCCCGGCGAGGGCGGGCCGCGGCCGACAGTTATCAAAAATTCGTCGACCGACCATGAACTTGCTATCTTGATCTCGAGTCGGAGGAGGTGGCCGTCGCTCGGGTCGGCGCCGGTGCGGAGGAGGCGGTCCCGGTCCGGCGCCGGCCGGCCACGGTCGCAGGACAGACGGGAGAGGAGAGGATGGCGACGGGCGTGGTGATCGACGTTCGGCAGGAGCTCGATCGGTCCCCGATACGGCCCTTCCACTGGCTGCTGGTGATCCTGGTGGGGGTGGCCACCCTCTTCGACGGCTACGACACCGTGAACCCGGCCTACGTGATCCACTACGTGGCCCGGCCCTGGCACCTGACGCCGGCCAACGCCGGCTTCCTGGTCTCCGCCGGGTTGATCGGGTTCGCGATCGGGTCGGTCGTCCACGGCGTGGTCGCCGACCGGGTGGGCAGGCGCCCGACCATGATCGCCGGCCTCCTCATCGGCGGCGTCTTCAGCGTCCTGACCGCCGCCCTGGCCGGCTCGTTCGCCTCCTTCGTCGCCCTCCGCATCCTCACCGGCCTCGGCCTGGGTGTGATCCTGCCCCTGGGCGTGGCCTACCTGAACGAGTACCTCAATGCCTCCTGGCGAAACCTGGTGATCTCGGTCGGCAGCCCCGGGTTCATGGTCGGCGCAGTGCTGGCCTCGATCCTGGGGATCTTCCTCACCCCGACCTGGGGCTGGCAGGCCCTGTACTGGGCGGGGGCGGCGGGCATCGTGATCGCCGGGATCTTCCTCTTCGTGTTCCCGGAGTCGGCCGAGTACCTGGTGCGGCGCGGACGCTCGGCCGAGATCGCCCGGCTGCTGACCCGGCTCCACCCCTCCCGGCGGGAGCGGTACGCCGCCGCCACCTTCACCACCTCGGGTCGCATCGCCGGCCGAAGGGCCTGGAGGGAGTGGATCGAGACCCTGAGCCCTCGCTACCTGCGCACCACCATCGCCCTCTGGGTGACGGCCTTCTTCGTCCTCTTCTGCATCTACGGGCTGCAGGGATGGACGCCGACGGTGATGATCGAACGGCGGGCGAGCTTCGCCACCGGGTTCGCGTTCGGAGCCATCCTCCAGGGCTTCGGCATCCTGGGCGGCTGGGCGGCGGGCTACATCGCCGACCGCCTGATCGGCCAGCGGCCGACCATCGCCCTGTTCAGCGGGCTGGGGGCCCTGGCCGCCGTGCTGGTCGGCCTGGTCCACCTGATCGCCGTCGATGTGGCCGGCGTGGCCGCACTCGGCTTCTTCATCATCGGCGCGCAGGGCATCCTCAACAACTTCTGCGCCATGAGCTACCCGGTCCAGGTGCGCGCCGCCGGCGAGGGCTTCATGCTCGGGCTGGGCCGGATCGGGGGTCTGCTCGGCCCCTACGTCGGCGGCGTGGCGCTCGGAGCCTTCCGGACCACCGACGCCCTGTTCGTCACGGTGGCGATCGCGGCCGTGCTGGCGGTGGTCGCGATCGCGGCGACCGGAGCCACGAGGACGGCCGCCTACGTGCCGGCGGAGGCGTAGCCGACGGGCGAGGCGGAGCGCCACCAGGTCGTGATCGTGGGCGGCGGCCCGGTCGGCCTGGCGCTGGCCGTCGACCTCGGCCAGCGCGGCATCGACTGCGCCCTGGTCGAGCGGCGCCGTGACGTCGGCCGGATCCCCAAGGGCCAGAACCTCAGCCAGCGCAGCCTCGAGCACTTCTACTTCTGGGGCTGCGTCGACGAGCTGCGGGCGGCCCGCCTGCTCCCGCGCGGCTACCCGATCGGCGGCCTCACCGCCTACGACAACCTGATGGGCCGGTACTGGTACGCCCCGCCGGGACGCGAGCTCGTCCGACGCTACTACTTCCAGGAGAACGAGCGGCTGCCCCAGTACCTCACCGAGGCCGTCCTCCGCAACCGCGTCCGCGAGCTCCGCGACGTCACCGCGCTCTTCGGGTGGACCGCCGTGGCCCTGGAACAGGACGACCACGGGGTGCGCACGACCCTGGTCCGGGACGGCGATCGCGCCCGGCGGGTGCTGATCGCCGACTATCTCGTGGGCTGCGACGGGGCGCGGTCGCCGGTCAGGACGCAGGTGGGCATCACCCTCCGAGGCCGCGACCTCCGTCGGCGGATGGTGCTGGCCGTCTTCCGCTCGCGCCGGCTCCACGACGCCCTGAAGCGCTTCCCGGCGCGCACCACCTATCGGGTCCTGCGGCCCGAGCTGGAGGGGTACTGGGAGTTCTTCGGGCGGGTCGACCTGGGAGAGGGCTGGTTCTTCCATGCCCCGGTGCCGGACGGCGCCGGGCCGGCGAGCCTCGACGTCCACCGCCTGCTCGAGCGCGCGGCCGGCATCTCCTTTCCCTGCGCCCTCGAGCACGTCGGGTTCTGGGACCTGCGGATCGCGGTCGCCGACCGCTACCGGCGCGGTCGCGTCCTCATCGCCGGCGACGCCTGCCACAGCCACCCTCCGTACGGAGGCTTCGGCCTGAACACCGGCCTCGAGGACGCGGCCAACCTGGGCTGGAAGCTGGCCGCCGTCCTCCGGGGATGGGGGGGCGAGAGCCTGCTGGACTCCTACGAGGTGGAGCGCCGGCCGGTCGCGCTCGAGACCACGGAGGAGATCGTGGCCGACATCGACCGGGACCGGGCCTTCCTGGAGCGCTACCGGCCCGACCTCGACCGGCGGGAGTTCGAGCGAGCCTGGAGCACGCTGGCGGCGAGGTCCCGGAACCGGGTCGAGTCGTACGAGCCGCACTACGAGGGGTCGCCGGTGGTGGTCGGGGCGTGCGGCCCCACCCCTGGCGTCCGCGGCCGCCACTCGCCGAGGGCACGCCCCGGGCACCACCTGACGCCCCAACCTCTGTCCTCGGGCAGGAACGTGTACGAGGAGCTGGGCGGCGACTTCACCCTGCTCGCCTTCGGCGCGGAAGAGCGGGCGGTCCACCCCTTCCAGACGGCGGCGGACGCCCTCCGGGTCCCGCTCCAGGTGGTGCGGGACACGTACCAGGCCGGACGGCGATCGTACGAGTGTCGCCTGATCCTGATCCGTCCCGACCAGTACGTCGCCTGGGCCGGCGACCGACCGCCGCCCGAACCGGAGGAGGTGATGCGAACGGCGGCCGGGCTCGGCTGAGACCTCCGGCCGTCGCCGAGGCCGGCGCCCCGACGGGGCAGCCCGGGGCGAGACCGGACCCGACGCCGGTCCGGGCACGCCATCCGGACCGCGTGCCCGGTTCACCGGTGCCTCGACCGCCGGCGGGCGCGAGCCGGTCGCGCTCAGGCCCTGCGCACGACCTGGTACAGGCCCGCCTCGACCGTCACCGTCTCCCCCGCGCCCTCGATCCGTCCCGGGCCGCCGAGGCGGAGGTAGGTCCCACAGTCGGGGGTCTCGATCAGCTCGGCGTCGTCGGCGGCGACCCAGCACCGTCCCCCGCCCGGCCCCTCGTCGATCAGGACCAGGCGTCCGGCCTCCGCGGCCACGCGGCGTCCGGCCAGGCCCTGGTCGCCGGCCGGGATCAACAGCAACCGTTCCAGTCTGATCACGCGATCGGATCGCTCCTCTCATCCAGTGTGACCGACCCGGCCGGCGCGACGCCGGGGATGGCCTGCCCTATCGTGGGAGGCGTGGGACCCCGTCGGCGACGGGCCGGTGGTCGGATCCGGATCGCCGCACGTTCCAGGCAGTGCACGTTCTCAGGCAGTGATGGACGACGGGAGGGACGGAGATGACGATCGAGACGCCGATGGGCACCGGCTCCCGGCCGATGACGGGCGCGGAGTACCTGGAGAGCCTGCGCGACGGCCGTGAGATCTGGGCCTACGGGGAACGGGTCAGGGACGTGACCACGCATCCTGCCTACCGGAACACGGCGCGCATGATCGCGCGCCTCTACGACGCCCTCCACGACCCCGAGCGACAGCCGCGCCTGGTGGCCGAGACCGACACCGGCAGCGGGGGCTTCACCCATCGTTTCTTCCGCACTTCCCGCAGCGCCCAGGAGCTGGTCGAGGCGCGGGACGCGATCGCCGAGTGGGCCCGCATGACCTACGGCTGGCTGGGGCGGAGCCCGGACTACAAGGCCGCCTTCCTGGGCACGCTGGGAGCCAACTCGGCCTTCTACGCCCCCTACGAGGAGAACGCCCGGCGCTGGTACCGGCAGGCGCAGGAGCAGGTCCAGTTCTGGAACCACGCCATCATCAACCCCCCGGTCGACCGGCAGCGTGGCCCGGACGAGGTCCGCGACGTCTACGTCCACGTGGAGGAGGAGACCGACGCCGGGCTGGTGGTCAGCGGGGCGAAGGTGGTGGCAACCGGGTCCGCGCTCACCCACGTCAACTTCATCGCCCACTACGGGCCCCTGCCCATCAGGACGCGGGAGTTCGCGCTCTGCTTCGCCCTGCCGGTCAACGCCCGGGGGGTCAAGCTGATCTGCCGTCCCTCCTACGAGCTGACGGCCGAGGTCGTGGGCAGTCCCTTCGACTACCCCCTCTCCAGCCGGCTGGACGAGAACGACGCCATCTTCATCCTCGACCGGGTGCTGGTGCCCTGGGAGAACGTCTTCATCTACGGGGACGTGGACAAGATCAACGGCTTCTTCCCGGCCTCGGGCTTCATCCCCCGCTTCACCTTCCACGGCTGCACCCGCCTGGCGGTCAAGCTGGACTTCATCGCCGGGCTGCTGCTCAAGGCGGTGGAGGCCACCGGGGCCAGGGACTTCCGGGGCGTGCAGGCGCGCCTCGGCGAGGTGCTGGCCTGGCGCAACCTGTTCTGGGCTCTGACCGACGCCATGGCCAGGACCCCCGAGCCCTGGGTCGGCGAGGCGGTGCTCCCCAACACCGACTACGGGCTCGTCTACCGGCTCTTCTCGACCATCGCCTACCCCCGGATCAAGGAGATCGTGCAGCTCGACCTGGGCAGCGCCCTGATCTACCTCAACTCCCACGCCCGGGACTTCGCCAACCCCGAGCTGCGGCCCTACCTGGAGCGGTACGTGCGCGGCTCCAACGGCTACGGAGCGGTGGACCGGATCAAGCTCATGAAGCTACTCTGGGACGCCATCGGGACGGAGTTCGGAGGGCGCCACGAGCTCTACGAGCGCAACTACTCCGGCAACCACGAGAACATCCGCCTCGAGGTCCTGCTTCAGGCCGTGGCCACCGGCGACGCCGACCGGTTCAAGGGCTTCGCCGAGCAGTGCATGGCCGAGTACGACCTCGACGGGTGGACGGTGCCCGACCTCGTCAACCCCGAGGACGTGAACGTGATCAAAAAGGGCCTCCAGGGCTGACCGTCGCCCCGGGCCGGGGCGGTGGCCAGCGGCCTCAGGCCACGGCCGTCACCCCCGTCGGCTGGGGCAACCGGGCCAGTCGGTGGCGCAGCTCCTCGACCTCGGCCGGGTCGAGGCGGCGCAGGGGCCGGGTCAGGGTGGCGTGATCGATCACCCCCCAGAGGCGGAGCACGTGCTTCATCGTCCCCAGCGAGGCGGCGTTGCCCGAGCCGCCGCGGGCCACCTGCTTCAGATCCTCGAACCTGATTGCCAGCTCCTGGGCAGCGGTGGCGGCGGCCAGGTCGCCCCGTGCCATCGCCTCGTACACGGCCACACAGGCGGCCGGGGCGACGTTGGAGACGGCGGGCACGGCCCCCACCGCGCCGATGGCCAGGCCGGCGTCGATCAGGACCCGGGAGCCGAGGAAACACCGAAAGCGCTCCGTCAGCCCCTCACCGCGCAGGGCCAGGACCAGGGACCTGAACCACTCGAGGTCGTTCTGGCTGTCCTTGATCCCGGCGCAGACGCCCTCCCGGGCCAGGGTCAGGGTGGCCTCCAGGGTCATCCGCACCTTGACCGTCTGCGGGATGTTGTAGACCAACAAGGGCAGCTCGGGATGGGCCTCCTTCAACGTCCGGAAGTGGGCGACGGTCTCGTCCATGGTGTGGGGGAAGTAGTGGGGCGGGGTCGAGGCCAGCCCGTCCACGCCGGCCTCGGCGGCGTGCCGCGCGTGCCGGAGCGCCAGCGCGGTCGAGCTGTCGCCCACGCTCGCCACCACCGGGACTCGGCCCGCCGCCTGCTCGACCGCGATCGCCACCGCCCGCGCCCGCTCCGTCTCGGGAAGGCAGGGAAACTCGCCGGTGGTGCCCATGACCCAGAGGCCGTGGACCCCGGCCCCGATCAGGAAGTCCACCAGGCGCCGCAGCGAGCGCTCGTCGACGGCTTCGTCCGGGGTCAACGGCGTCAGCATGGGGGTGAAGATTCCGCGCAGTCGGCTCAGCTCCATGTCCGCAATCTAGCCTTCTGGGCGCGGCGCGGCACGGGCGGTCGGGCGGCGACGCCGGCCGCCGGCCATCGCTCCGGCCCCATCCGCGACCCGGGATCTCTACCATGGCGAGGGTGAGCGGCCGATGAAGCACCGGGTTCGACCGGCGCCTCCGCGGCCCGCCACGACTTCAAACAGGAGGCTGCGGATCGGCAGTGGACTACCAGCTCGAGCAGCTCATCAACGGGCCGGCGGGCACCCACCCGCTGTGGGACCGGGTCATGACCACGGTCGCGGTCGGGGCCGAGCCGGCGTTCATCGCTCTGATCGTGCTCTGGTTCCTGGTCGGTCTCTGGCGCCGCTCCCCCCGGGACCGGACCGGGGCCGTGCTGGCCACGCTCGCGGCCGGGATCGGGCTGGTCGCCAACCTGGTGATCGGCCACCTCTGGTTCCGGGCCCGGCCCTTCGTGGCCCACCCGGACACGGTCCACCTGCTGGTGCGTCACACCAACGACGCCTCCTTCCCCAGCGACCACGCGGTGGGGGCCTTTGCCATCGCCGGCGTCCTGCTCGCCGTGCACCGCAAGCTGGGCGCCCTGGCCATCCTCGCCGCGCTGTTGATCGCCTATGCCCGGGTCTACGTCGGAGACCACTACCCGGGCGATGTGGCCGCCGGGGCGCTCGTCGGCCTGGCCGCGGCCTGGTTCTGCGCCGGCCCCGTCCGTCCCTACCTGGCCGCCCTCGACGACTGGCTCAGTGAGTGGCTGGGCGCTCGATGGCTCCAGCACGGCTGAGCGCCCGGGCGCGGGGCCCGCTCGAGCGGGCCCCGCGCCGCCCGGACGGCCCGACCACGACGCTCAGGAGGTCGAGATCGAGGGCGTGCCCGAGGCCGTCACCTGGAAGGTGTCCCACATGCCGGCGTCCTCGTGTCCCGGCACCAGACAGGCGATCCGGAAGGTCCCGGTCCGGTCAGGGGTGAAGGAGAAGGTCTGGGTGCCCCCCGCAGGGACCCCGCTGGTGGGGTTGGGCGAGGTGGCGCCGGGGAAGACCGGCGTGGTGGAGTTGGCTCCGGACACGATCGAGCAGGAGTGCGGGATCGAGCCCTGGTTGCGGCAGTTCACGGTCACCTTCCACCCCACCGGTACGCTGACGGTCATCTTGCCGTCGGTGTAGCCGTTGAAGTTGAACGTGTTGCCGGCGCCGCTCTTGCTGGCGATGAGGTCGATGGTGACCGACCGGGCGGCCGCGTCCGTGGAGAGGTACTGGGACGTCCCGGAGGCGCCTGGGGAGGCGGCGGCGCTCGGCCGGGCGCCGGGCGCCGGCGTCGCCGTGTAGTAGCCGCCGGGGGTGCTGCTCGACGACCCGCCGCAGGCGGCGAGGCCGAGGGCGGCCGTCGCCAGGCCCGCGGTCAGGGCGATGCGACCACGTGAGAATGCCGACACGCCTACCATGGTAGGCGCGTGACATGAGTAGCACCCAGGACACGACCTCTCACGACCGTCCCACCGAGCGCCGCATGACCCGGCGCAACTTCATCGTCTGGTACCTCGCCGGGCTGCTGACCGCGCTCGTGGTCGCGATCATCGCCCCCATCCTCGTCTACGTCTACCCGCCGCCCGGCCAGACCAAGCGGCAGGGGATCAAGGTCCAGCTGCCCACGCCGCTGGACCAGATCGAGCCGGGGACGGCGGTGGAGTTCCAGTCGCCGCCTCAGACCGGCTTCCTGATGGTGGATGGCGGCGGCGACAACTACGCCGGGAAGATCGGGTTCAAGGGCTACGTGGTCAACGTGGGCAGCGAGCTGGTCGTGCTCAGCGCCACCTGCTCGCACCTCGGCTGCCAGATCAACCCGCCCTCGGGCTCGCAGAAGATCTTCCTCTGCCCCTGCCATGGCTCCGAGTTCGACCTGCACGGCAAGGTGACCCACGGCCCGGCCATCGCCCCCCTCTCCCACTATGCCTGGCACGCCAGCGGGCCGGGTGAGATCACGGTGCTGGGGGTGCCGCTGCCCGGCGTCGGGTAGGGTGGCTCAGGACCGCCGCATCTGGTCGACGTATGCGGCGGTGGCGCTCAAGTAGGCGTCCACCACCCCGGGGCGGGCCGCCTCGCCCATGGTGCCGACGCGAAAGATGCGGCCCGCCAGCTCGCCCAGGCCTCCGCCCAGGCGCAGCCGCCGCTCGCGCCGCAACCAGGCCAGGTAGTCGTCCACGTCCATGCCGGGCAGGGCCCAGACCGCGGTCGTGACCGGGGAGGCGTCGCCGTCGGCCACCACCAGCTCGAAGCCCAGCTCCCGGAGCCCGTCCCGGATGCGGGCGGTGGCGGCCGCCAGCCGGGCCTGGTGGGCCTCCAGCCCTCGCGCCACGATCGCCTCCAGGGCCACCGCCAGGGCGTCGATGGCCTGGGTGGGCATGGTGGTCGGGTGGGGATGCCAGGCGCCCCACTGGTCCGCGTACCGCCGCCAGGTGGCGAGGTTCAGGTACCATCCCGCGGCCTTGGGCCTTCCGTCCTCGATCACCTCCCGGGCGTGTGCCCCGACCGCCACCGGGGCCAGGCCGACCGGCCCCCCGAGGCACTTGTTGCTCACGCCCACGCAGAGGTCGACGTCCCAGGCATCCATCTCCAGCGGGACGCCGCCCAGCGACGAGACGGCGTCCACGACCGTCAGCAAACCGTGCTCCCGGGCGAGCGGGCACAGGTCGGCGATGGGGTTCAGCAGCCCCAGGCTGGTCTCGTGGTGCACCACCGCCAGCGCCCGGGCGCGCGGATGCCGGCGGACGGCGTCCTCCACCGCCTCCGGCGACAGCGGACGGCGGTCACCGGCGGTCACCAGGTGGACCCGCAGACCCAGGGCCCGGGCGATCGCCGCCAACCGCTCGCCGAAGAGACCGTTGACGCCCACCAGGACCTCGTCACCGGGCGCCAGGGCGCTGGCCAGGCAGGCCTCCAGCCCGGCCGTGCCCGGCCCGAAGAGGCAGAACACCTCGCCCCGGGTGCGGAAGATGGTCGCCAAGGTGGCGGTCAGGCGACGGTAGCGCTCGGTCCAGTCGCCCCCGTAGTGGGCCCTGGCCGGGCCGCCCATCTCCGTCCGCACCTCGGGGCTGAGCGACACCGGGCCGGGGATCAGCAGCAACTCCTCCGGCACCCGCACCGCCACCAGTGTAGGGGTTGCGAAGGTGCGTAGCGCCCGCGACCGGCAAGACGACCGCCACCCGGGCGAGCGGTGGCCGCTGTTCGAGGAGCTCGGTTTCGACGGCGTCTGGTCTGTGCGGCCATCTCATCCAGCCCAGCCGGCCGGACGGTCCCTGCTTCGAGGGCCCGGACCTCCTGGCGGTGCTCGCCACTCGAACCCGTCGCATCCGGATCGGCGTCCTGGCCGGCTCCAACACCTTCCGCCACCCGGCCCTCCTGGCCCGAGGTGATCACCGATCACGTGTCCGGCGTCCGGCTGGAGCTGGGCCTGGGGCCGGTACCGGCGATAGGCGGTCCTGGGATGGACGCCCTGAGTCCTCGCCCACCCCTTCGGGTTGACGAAACGGCCGCGATCGTCCCTGACCAAGCAACGGTTCCCGACCCTCCCAGGACGATCCCTGGTCGTCGGTCGGCGCCTTGGTCCAGTTGATCGATCGCTGCCGCGAGGCGGGGATCACGGGGTTCATCCTCGACCATCCCCGGGACGACCAGCTCGACGTGCTGGAGCGGGTGGCGGCCGGGATCATACCCGGCTGCGGGCCGACCCTCGCCGTGTCCCGGAGCCGGGCCAGGCGGACCGGCCGGCACTATGCTAGGGCCCGGCGGCCCCTCGCCGGGGACGCATCGAAGGGGATCGGGTGAGCGGAGACCGCGATCGACGTCTCGCGACCGTGGCCGGCGCCGCCGGCGGGGCGGGGTCGGGTGAGATCACAGGTCGGGTGTCCGGCGCACGGCCCGACCCCGGGCATCGGGAGGAGGTTCGCCCGCCCGAACTCGAACAGGGAGGTGCAAGTCAGTGACCACCGTCAGCGGGATCGACGGCTTGAAGGCGCTCGTGGGCAGGGAGTGGGGGCCGGGGGAGTGGCTCGAGGTCACCCAGGAGCGGATCGACGCCTTCGCCGACGCCACCGACGACCACCAGTGGATCCACGTCGACGTCGAGCGGGCGAGGAGCGGGCCCTTCAAGACCACCATCGCCCACGGCTTTTTGACCCTCTCCCTGGTGCCCCGCCTGCGGCGGGGACTCGGGCCGCAGGTCGAGGGGGTGAGGATGGCGATCAACTACGGGCTGAACCGCGTCCGTTTTCCCTCCCCGGTTCCGGCCGGGTCCCGCGTCCGGGCCAGGGCGAAGAACCTCTCGGTCGAGGAGGTGCCCGGGGGGGCGCAGCTGGTGGACCAGATCACAGTCGAGGTGGAAGGGCAGGAGAAGCCGGCCTGCGTGGCCGAGCTGGTCACCCGCCTGTACTTCTGAGGCAGGGGATCGGACCCCCGGCCGGGGAAGCCGACGGCGGCCGGTGCCGGCGAAGCGCCCCGCCCCGCCCCCATCACTCCCTCACCCGCCCGGTCCGGGCTCATGGGCCGGGGGGCCGGTCCCGTCCCTCGCCGGCCGCCAGCCGCCGGTCGAGCGCCAGCACGGCCTGGCGGAAGCAGTCCAGCGGCGCCCGGGCAACGCCGGCCCCGATCTGACCCTGGGGCTCGGCGGCGTGCAGGATGCCGGTGTCGATCATCGGGGCCACCTCCAACTCCACCACCCGGCGCGCGTCCACGCCGACGGGCGAGCCCTGGAAGTCGAGGAAGGGCAGCTTGAAGCGGCCGCTGCGCGCGACGCAGATCGAGCCGAAGGTCGCGGTCGCCTCGAAGGCCCCGGCGATCCCGCCCAGGAAGCTGGCCACGGCCGGCGAGGCCGCGGCCGCCGCTCCGCCCAGCCCCACCAGCTCCAGCACCGCGCTGTCGCCGATGTCGGGAGCACCGTCCTCGGGGCCGTAGCCGGGCTGGTACAGGGCGTTGCCGACCGGAGGCGCCGGAGCCGTGAACCAGCCTTCGAACCCGCCCAGGCGGACGCCGAAGGTGGTGCCGTTGCGGGCCATGCCCACCACCACGCTCGACCCCTCGACCTGCGCCGCCCAGTCGACGGTGGCCTTGGCGGCGGCCATGGCCAGGTTGAGGAAGAACAGGTGGTTCCAGGAGAGGAAGCGGGCCAGCTCCGGCATCCCCGGGTGCCGGCCGGTGACCAGGTGGGGCAAGAGCGCACGCAGCAGCAGGTTGGTGGTCGCCTGGGAGCGGATGTGCACGTCGTCGCCCATCTGCAGCCCCTGGGCGACGAGGGCGAAGAGATCGATCGGTCCGGCGCTTCGGATCGCCTCGGCCAGCGCCGGCCCGGCCACCTCCCGCAGCCAGATCAGCCGGCGGATCGCCTCCGGCGAGTCGACGCCGAGCCAGGGCGCCTCGCCCGGCCCCTGGTTCAGGGGGGCGCAGCTGCGGTTGCCGCCGGGGCGGTTCTCGACCACGAAGACGGGGTCCAGCGGGCCGACCACGGTCGCCATCGGGACCACGGTGGCGTGGTGGTTGGCCGGCTCGAGGCGCACCGCTCCCCGCCCGATCAGGGCCTCGGCCTCCTCCGGCGAGCCGGCCCAGCCCTGGGCCACGGCCGCGGCCCGGGCCGAGCGCCGCAGCGGGGCACAGACGTCGGCCCAGGCCAGTGGCGGCCCGGGATGCAAGAGCACCCTGCCGTCGGCCTCGGGGACCGCCTCGGCCAGCCTGGAGACGCCGACCAGTACGGGCACGCTCTCCTCGAGCCGCCGGACCACCTCGCGATTGGCCTGCTCCACCTGGGATCCCCAGCGACCGTGGAGCCGGGTGAGGGCGGCGACCAGGTCCGCCCGGCCTCCGGCCGGGATCCGCCAGTCGAGGTCGACGGCGGGGGCGCCCTGGGCCCGCACCGACTCCCCCAGCACCCCCAGGCCGACGTTGACCACCCCCACCTCCGAGGGCAGCGCGACCGGCGTCGGCTTCCCTTCGCCCTGCGGCATCAAGGCATCACCTCACCTGCTCACGGACGGGCTGCCGGCACCGCCCGAGCCCACTCGGCGGTTCGGCGCCGGCTGTTGCGGCGACCCCTGGGATCGCCGAGGATGAAAACACTATAATGCAAGAAATTTTGCCTATGGTGAAACAAACCCCGACGCTGCGCCCCCGCCCGGCCGGGACCACGACCCCGGCGGCGCTCCGGGCACGCTCCCTGAGCGCCGCCGTCCTCCCCCTCCTCGCCGGTCCGCCCCGGGAGGGCGTCGGGCTGGGGCTCGGCTACGTCGACTTCGGCGGGTACGTCCTCGCCCTGACCCGGCCGGGCCGGCCACGGATGCCGAACGGGGTGGAATGCGAGCTGGAGGTCCGGACCGGCGAACGCTGCCGCATCGGCCACGGCCGACTGGCCACCGACGGCGTCGAGGTGCTCCCCGGGCCGGTCTGGGATCCGGTGCCGGGGGTCGTCTTCCGGCCCCGGCTCGAGATCGAGGAACGGTTTCAGCCCGACGTGGAGCGCCTGGCCGGTCGCGGGGAGGGCCTGACCCCCTCCGGGGACGACCTCCTGTGCGGTTACGTCGCCGGGCTCACGCTCTTCCACGGCCGCGCCGAGGAGGCCACGGCCCTGGCCGAGGCCGCCGCCGCGCGCACCACCCACCTGTCGGCGACGCTGCTCCGGCACGCCGCCCGCGGCGAGCTGCCCGAACCCGCCCACGCTCTGCTCGAGCGCGGCGACCCCGGCCCGCTCCGCCGCTTCGGGCACTCCTCCGGGCGCTGCCTGTTGATCGGCCTCGCCGCGGCGGCGGCCGGGCCGGCGGCCACCGTCACGGCCGGGGGCGAGGCCGCGAGATGACGGAGCCGGAGGACGCCGGCGCCGTCGGCCCGCCCCGGGAACGGCCCGCCCCCGAGCTGGTGGAGGCTGGCTTCGCGCTCGAGATCGCGGACGCCCCCCTTCTGCACGCCGGCCTGAACCTGGCCGACATGGCCCATGTCCTCGCCCTGCGCCGCCGGCAGGTGATCCCCGCCGAGCCGGCCCGACGTCTGCTGCGCCTGCTCCTGGAGGTCCACCGGCTTCCGGCCCACGACTTCCCCTACGACGCCACCCTCGGCGACGCCTACAACTCCCGCGAGCGCTACTTCATCGAGCGGCTGGGCACCGACGCCGGCTGGCTCCACGCCGGCCGGCCCCGGCGGGAGGCGGGCCGGGTGGCCCTGCGGCTCCATTTGCGCCGCCTGATCGTCGGCCTCACGGCCGACCTGGCCGGCTTCGTGGAGGCGCTCTCGGACTTGGCCGCCGCCCACGCCGAGACGGTCATGCCCGACCAGACCTACCTGCAGCAGGCCCAGCCCTCGACCTTCGGCCACTACGCCCTGACCTTCGCCTACCCGGCGCTTCGGGACTGCGAGCGGCTGCTCCGTGACCTGGACTGGGTGAACCGCAGCCCGGGCGGGGCCGGTTGCGTGAACGGAAGCCGGCTGCCCCTGGACCGAGAGCTGGTGGCCGATGCGCTCGGCTTCGACGGGGTCATCGAGCACACCCGCGACGCCATGTGGCAGACGGACGGCCTGATCGACCTCCTGGCCACCGCCACCAGCGTGGCCAGCAACCTGAGCAAGCTGGCGGAGGATCTGGAGATCTGGGACAGCCAGGAGTTCGATTTCGTCGAGCTGGCGGGGCCCTACACCCGGGCCAGCGTGCTCATGCCCCAGAAGCGCAACCCCTACGCGCTCGCCATCGTCCGGGGCGCCACCGGCGTCCTGATCGGCCGACTCTCCGGCTTCCTGGCCGTGGTCAAGACGCCCTCGGCTCGCTCCGACAACCTGATCTTCGCCTACGGCGAGGTACCGCGGTCGCTGGAGATGGCGGGCAAGGTGACCCGGCTGATGCAGGGCGTGGTGGCCACGCTCAAGGTCAACCGGGAGCGGATGTGGGAGGCCCTGCTGCAGGGGTTCTCCCAGGCCACCGACCTGGCCGAGTACGTCATGCAGGCCTGCGACGTGGACTACCGGAGCGCCTACCTGCTGGTCGGGGCGGCGATCCGCGAGGCCAGCCGCCGGGGGCTGCGCGGGGTCGACGTGACCGGCGAGATGCTGGATGGGGCGGCCCGCGAACAGCTCGGAAGGACGCTCGGGCTGGCCGGACGCGACCTCTCCCAGGTGCTCGATCCGCGGGCCATCGTGCTCACCCGGCGGCTCCCGGGCGGAGCCGCGCCCGAGGTCGTGCGGGAGATGGCGGGCCGCTGCCGTGCCGACGCCCGGGCCGTGCGGGAGCGGGCGGCGAGTCAGGCCAGCCGCTTCGACCGCGCCGAGCGGGAGCTGATCGAGACGGTCGAGGCGCAGGTCACGGATTGAGCGGCGCCGGCGCCTCGTCGCCGAGGCCGAAGCTCAGCTGGGGGCCCGTCATCAGCGTGTTGGAGACGTAGCAGTAGCGCACCGCCCGCTCCACCAGCCGGCGCAGGCGCTCGCGGTCGGAGAGCCCGGCGTCGACCTCGACCCGGATGCGGGCGAACCGCATCCCCTCGTACTCTCCCCGCACTCTGACCGCGAGGTCGGGAAGGGCCACACCCTCCTTGCGGGCCACGTGGGCCATCGCCATGGTGAAGCAACTGGCCAGGGAGGCCAGCAGGAGCTCGGTCGGCATCGGCCCCCGGTCGCCGCCGCCGGCGGCGGGCGGCTCGTCGGCCGTGAGCACGAACTGACGGATGGGAATGGTGCAGCGGTAGCCCTCCTCCAGGAAGGCCGCGACCTCCAGGTGGCCGGCCATCAGTCGCCCGGATCCCCCAGCAGGCGCCGGTAGAAGGCGATGTGCTGTCGCCCGCAGCGCTCCCAGCTGTACGCCGCCGCCACCGCCGGGCCCTGACCACCCAGCTTGGCACGCAGCCCGGGGTCGGTGACCAGGTCGGCCATGGCCGAGGCCAGCGCCTCGCGATCTTCGGGTGGGACCAGCAGCACCCCCCGGCCGTGCTCCAGGTACTCCCGGAAGACCGGGATGTCGGAGGCGATCACGGGCAGGCTCGAGGCCATCGCCTCCAGGATGGCGAGACCCCACCCCTCCCTGGTGGAGGGGAAGACGAAGGCGTCGGCGGCGTGGTACCAGGCCGGGAGCTGCGCATCCGGGACGGTGCCGGGCAGAACCACGTCGCCGCCTGCGCCGTCCACCCGCAACCCCAGCCCCCGGGCGCGATCCAGCACCATCTCCCGATAGGCGGCGTGGTCCTGGAAGGAGTGGCCGCCCACCACGGCGAGGCGGAGGGGGAGGTCGAGCCGGGCCCGGACCATGGCCAGGGCCTCGATCAGGGTGAGCGAGTTCTTGCGCGGCTCGATCCCGCCCACGGTCAGGAAGAGGAACCCGCCGTCGAGGCCCAGCCCCCGGCGCAGCCGGGGCCGGGAGCGGTCGCCCTCGCGTGCGAAGCGCCGGGCGTCCACGCCGTTGGTGACCACCTCGGCCTCGACCCCGTACTCGTGGCGCAGAAGCCGCCGCCAGTACCGGCTCACCACCAGCACCCGGTCCGGATCGACGATCGAGCGACGCTGGCACTCGACCAGGGCCGGGGTGGTGAAGTCGTCCACGTGGTGGACGGTGCGCACCACTCTCACCGGCAGCCCCGCCTCCCGGACCCGGGTCGCCGCCCGCGCCGCGATGCAGTCCTGGACGTGCAGCAGATCGAAGCCGGCCGCCGCCCCCATCAACGCCTCGGCCAGGGTGTCCACGTTCCTCCACACCCGCTCCTCGAGCGTCGGCGCCCATGGCGGCGCCGGGACGATGGTGTGGGGCACATCGAGCGCACGGTAGAAGCCCTGGCCGGGCTCGCCCAGGGCGAAGACGTGGACGGGCTGGCCCAGCGCCTGCAGCGCCTCGGCCAGGTGGAGCGTGTGCACCACGCCCCCCCGGGGCTTGGTCGAATACGTCACCAGGGCCACCCGGGGGCGCTCTCGCGACGTGCTCACGCCGGCTCCTCGGCGAAGGCGGGACGGCGCGCGGCCAGCGCCGCCGCCAGCAGCGCCGCCCGGGCGCTGGTCGGAGGGACCAGGCAGCCGGCCTCCTCCAGCCGGCGACGCTGCCGCTCGTACCCCTGGGGGTCGAGGTCGGTGCCGAGCACGTAGGCCACGATCGCCGGCCCGTCCCCCCGGCGGCCGACCTCGGCGCAGACCGGGGCCAGCAGGCCGGCCGGATCGGGGTGGGCGCCATGCCCGAGCACGACGTCGAGCAGGATCACCGCCGTGGCGGGATCGTCGGCCTCGGCCCGGATCCGCTCCAGCCGGGCCTCGGGGTCGAGCATGGGGTGGGGCCGACCCCGGGTGAACTCCTCCTCGCCCAGGTCCAGGCAGACGTGCCCGCCGGCGGGGGCGGGCAGCCCCCATCCCTCCCGCAACGGGGTGTTGGAGTGGATCGGCCCCAGGCGCGCGGAGAGCAGCACCATGGCTTCGTAACAGAGCGTTCCCCCGGAGAAGAGGCCGCGGACCGCCCGCCTGGAGGGAGCCAGCCGCCCCATACGCTCCTCGGCGACCGCGGCCAGGCCACGGGCGGGGTCGGGGACGGGCCGGCCCAGCTGGCGCAGCGCCGCCAGCACCGCCGCCTCGAGGCTCCCGGTCACCCGTACGCCCTCGGGGGCGGACGGCGGTCGCTCCAGGCCGATGAAGGCCGCCACCGCCGGCTTCGCGCCCAGCTGCGCCAGCAACCGCTCCGCCACCGCCGGCGCCGGGGGTTTGGAGACCAGGAGCAGGAGCCGGGTCTGCGGGTCCGCCTCGAGCGCACGCAGGGCGGCCGTCGCCATGGGCGCCCCCAGCTCGGCCGAGACGTCCCGGCCGCCCACGCCCACCACGTGGCTGAGGCCGAGTCCACCCCGGTGCAGCTGTGCCATCACCTCCTGGGCGCCGGTGCCGGCGGCGGCCACCACGCCCACCTCGCCCCGACGCACGACGTTGGCGAAGCCGAGGCCGACGCCTCCCAGGACCGCGGTCCCGGCCCCCGGCCCCATGACCAGCAGCCCGCGCCGGAGCGCCCTGGACTTGAGCTCGATCTCCGCCTCCAGGGGCACGTTGTCGCTGAACAGGAGCACGTGAAGGCCATGGTTGAGGGCCTTCTCCGCCTCGAGGGCGGCGAACGCCCCGGGCACCGAGATCAGGGCCAGGTTGGTGTCGGGCAGGAGCGCGAGCGCCTCGTCGAGGGTGCGCGGCCGGCGCTCGGCCGCCCCGGCCGAGGGAGGCTCGACCGTCGCCGCCAGCAGCGTCCCCTCCCCGGCCGCCAGTGCCCGCTCGGCGTCGGCCTCGGAGGCGGCCCGGACGGCCAGGACGAGGTCGTTGGCCCCGGCCTCGGCGAGCTCCGGGTGGCGAAACCCCTCCTCGGCCAGCCGCTCCCGGTTCTGGGGGGTCGCCATCAGGGCCGCCGCCCACTCGACCCCGTCGCTCCCCTGCATGGCCCGGGCGGCGGCGAGGAGCAGGGTGGAGTCGACGTAGGTGTTGGGGCGAAGGCGAACGCGGCCGGTGCTCATCGCCGGCGTGCCGGCCGCGCCCCGGCGGAGACGATCCTGGTCCCGTGCTCTCCCCGCAGCGCCTCCAGGATGTGGTCCGGCGAGGTGATGACCGCCAGCTCACCGCCCCCGGCCAGGAAGCGAACGGCCGCGCTGACCTTCGGGCCCATGCTCCCGGCCGGGAACTGACCGGCGGTCAGGTAGCTCTGCGCCTCCTCGGCGCTGATCTCCCGCAGAGGCCGGGCCCGAGGTGTCCCGTAGTCCACCTGGACCTGATCGACGGCCGTGATCATGATCAGCACCCGGGCGCCGACGGACGAGGCCAGCCGCTGGGCGGCGAGGTCCTTGTCGATCACCGCCTCGGCCCCGACCAGCCGGTCGTCCCGGCGCACGACCGGGACGCCACCCCCGCCGGCCGCGATCACCACGAAACCGGCCTCGAGCAGGGCCCCGATGGCGTCCGCCTCCACCAGGGCCAGCGGCTCCGGCGAGGGCACCACCCGGCGATACCCCCGGCCGGCGTCCTCGGCCACCTGCCAGCCCTGCCGCGCCGCCAGCCGTTGCGCCTCGGCCAGGTCGAAGAACGGGCCCACGGGCTTGGTGGGCCGGCGGAAGGCCGGGTCCCCGGCGTCGACCACGACGTGGCTCACGACCGCGACCACCGGTGGCGGCTGGGCGGGCCGCAGGTTGCGCAAGGCGATGGCCACGAGGCTGCCGATCTGGCCCTGGGTCATGGCTCCCAGGACGAAGAGGGGCTGCGGCGGCGCCAGCTGCGCCGCCTCCTGCTGCTGGAGGGCCAGGATCCCGACCTGGGGGCCGTTGCCGTGGGTGAGCACCACCCGATAGCCGGCGTCGATGAGACCCAGGACGGCCCGCGCCATCCGGGTCGCCCGGGCCTCCTGCCGCTCGAAGCTGGGCGGCTCGCCCTCGGGGGCGAGGGCGTTGCCCCCCAGCGCCACCACGGCGGTCGGGGTCACCGTGCCCTGAGCGCCAGCCATATCGCCCGGGCCACCTCCGAGGACGGGTTGGACCAGTGGTGCGGGCGGTCGGTGCGGAAGTGGAAGGCGTCACCCGGGGCGAGGTGGAACTCCTCGCCGTCGACCACGAGCTGGAGCGTGCCCTCCAGGAGGTAGATCAACTCCTCGCCCCAGTGCTCCATCGGCCTGGGACCGCTGCTGGCCCCCGGCTGGACGGTGGCGAAGGCGCCGGCGATGAAGAAGGGACCGTAGGGCCCGCTGATGCTTCGCAGCTCGATGCCTTCCTTGGAGGTGTAGAGCGGCCGGCGATCCTCGGGGTGGACCAGCACCGCCGGCCCCGCCGCCTCCTCCTCCACGAAGTAGCTCACCGACCGGTTCAGGGCGCCGGCCAGCTTGAGCAGCGTGGCCACGGTCGGCACCATGCCGTTGCGTTCGATCTTGTGGATCGCCGCCGCCGACACCCCGGAGCGCTCTGCGAGCTGCTGCAGGGACAGCTGTCGCTCCCGCCGGAGCTGCCTGACCTTCTGGCCGATGCCGTCGACGGTCTGGGCGATGGACAGCGCCCTCCGATCCACACCCGACTCCCTGAGCTTGCGAGACTCCCTTTCCATTCCGCGCTGTTGCGTTTATCATAGAGCATAATTGGTTCACGATAGTTTATGACGTTGGGATCGTCCTGGAGGCTGGAGCGCTGAATCGCATCGTCATCGTCGGAGGAGGAGCGGCGGGGATCGGGGCCGCCGGCGCCGCCCGACAGACCGACCCGGAGGCGGACGTGCGCGTCTACACCGAGTTCGAGGACGTCGGCTACAGCCCGTGCGGTATCCCCTACGTGCACGGCCGGGAGATCCCCGCCTTCGAGAACCTGATCCTGCAGGACAAGGACTTCTACGCCCAGCAACGGATCGACGTCCACTACACGACCCGGGTGACGAGGCTCGACCTGAGGCAGGGGGCGGTCGAGGTGGAGGGCGAAGGCCGGGTGGACTTCGACCGCCTGGTGGTCGCCACCGGTTTCGACTACGAGCCGCCCGGGGTGCCCGGTGACGCCCTGACGGGGCTCTACTACGTGAAGAACATCCGGCGGGCGATGGAGTTCGACGAGCTGATCGAGGAGGCCCGTCACGTGGTGGTCGTGGACGCCACCCCGCTGGGGCTGGAGATGGCGACGGCGCTGGCCCACCGCGGCAAGGAGACCCACCTCGTCGACCCCCATCCCTGGTTGCTGTCCGAGGTCGCGGACCCGGAGATCATGAAGCCGGTCGAGGACTCCCTGGTGGAGATGGGGGTGCAGATGCACCTGACCACCCGGCTGGAGGGCTTCCTGGGCGACGGGAAGGTCCGCGCCGTGAGCACCTCGGCGGGCGAGATCCCGGCCGACCTGGTGGTGGTGTGCACGCCCAAGCAGCCGAACAACCGGCTGGCCCGGGAGGCGGGGCTGCAGATCGGCTCCACGGGGGGGATCGTGGTCGACGAGCGCATGGCCACCTCGGTGGAGGGGGTCTACGCGGCGGGGGACGTGGTCGAGCTGCCGCACGCCGTGACCAGGGTGCCGGTGCAGGGGCTGACGGGTAGCCACGCCTACGCCCAGGGCAAGGTGGCGGGCACCAACGCGGCCGGGGGCCGGCGCATCTACCAGCCGGTCTACGTGCCCTGGGGAATGGTGGCGGGCAAGTGGATGGTCGGGGGCGTCTCCTTCGGAGAAACCCTGGCCACGGCGCTCGGGGTGCCCTTCGTGGTGGGACAGGCCGAGGGCATCTCGCGGGCCCGGTACTACCCGGGCACCACCAGGATCCGGGTCAAGCTGCTGGCCGAGCCCAAGAGCCTGCGCCTGATCGGGGCCCAGCTGGTGGGCGGTGAGGGGATCAAGGAGCGCTGTGACTTCCTGGGGGTGGCGGTCTGGAAGGGCATCACGATCGAGGACCTGGCCTACATGGAGAACGTGTACTCCCCGGCCATCGGCGCGCTGAGCGAGCCGATCGCGCTGGCGGCTCAGAACTGCCTGGCCCGACTCCAGCGATGAGGCCGGCGCGGGCGCGAACGGAGGCCGAGGGGCGGAGATCATGAGCCGCTTCAGCGAGTGGCTGCGGCGGAACTCGGAGCGCTATCTGCTGGAGGCGGCCCAGGAGCAGCTGGCGCGCCGGTACCTTGGACGCCCGGGGCCGGCGCACCGGCCCGGCCCGGGCGATCTCTTCTGGCGCCGGCTGTTCGTCCCCGTGTATCGCCGCCTGCCCTGGAGGCTCCGGCAGGCGGTCATCCTGGCCCTCCCGGGGAGCCACCGGCGCCGCTGGCAGGGAAGGTCGCCATCGCGACCATCGGTGTGACATCACCGTACGAGAGAAGAGGAGGCTTGCACGATGCCGAAGACGGTCGAGACCCCGAAGCCCGAGGCCGGACAGTTTCTCTACGACCCCGAGGAGAAGGTCTTCGAGGACATCAAGGCGAAGCCCGGGGAGAAGGCCTACGTCTTCATCCACACCGTGCCCTACGAGGGGTCGGTGGCCCTGGTCAACCTGCTCACGGCCACGCGCCTGGTGCGGAAGGGCTTCGACGTCCACATCGTCCTCTACGGGCCGGGGGTGCTGCTGGCCTCCGGCACCCGCGGCTACCCGGCGGTCGGCCAGGAGGCCTTCCCTGGCCATCTCGCCATCAACAACCAGATCAAGACCCTCCTGAAGGAGGGCGCCCACATCTACGCCTGCCGCTTCGCCATGGGCGCGCTGTACGGGTTCCGGGAGGACGACCTGATCGAGGGGGTCAAGCCCTTCAACCCGCTGGACGTGCTGGACGCGGCCCTGACCGCCTGGCGGGAGGGGGCTTTCCAGCTCAACACCTGGACGGTCTAGGACGAGCCCTGGCGTCCGGCCTGGGCCCCGGGCCGGCAATCGGCCCGGGGCCCGGACCGTGATGGGGAGCCTCCCGCCCCGTAAACCGAGATGAAAGTGGAGGAGGTCGTCCGTCGCTGGCGCTCGGCCGAGCAGCGGCTGTACACCATCGTGATGGTGCGGCCGGACCTCTACATGCGCAGCGTGGAGCTGGTCCGGGCCATCGCCGACCGGCTCCGGTCGGAGTCCACCGAGGAGGGCCTGGTGGAGGCGTACGAGCGGGCCTCGGAGCTGGTGGCCGAGGTGGTGAGGACTTCCGGGCTTCCCTCCGAGGAGCTCGACCTGGGGCTGGTGGCGGGGGCGGCCTTCAGCCTCCGCCACCGCGAGGTCGTGTCCGAATCGCACCGGGCCGAGGCCATCCGGCGCATCCGCGAGGGGCGGGAGCGGGGAGAGCGCTGGATCGTGCTCTACGAGACCGGCTCCGGCTATCCGCCCATGCCCTACCGGCGCCTGGAGATGCACCTCCCCACCGGGGTCGGGCTCCATGCCTGCATCGAGGCGGACCCGGCGACCCTCGCCCCCCGGTACAGCGTCGAGGCCATCCAGCTGGACCTCGCCACCGGCGACTGGCTGGCGAGGACGGAGCCGGTGAGCGAACGCCAGACCTTTGCCACCGCCGGCGAGTGGAGGGAGGCGGTGGAGGCCCTGCGGACCCGGCTGGACCGCTGACGTGCCCGCCGGCCCCGCCCCGGGCCGGTGACGACCCGCTCGCGCCCTGGACCTCGGGAGGCACCGGCGAGCGCGACGTTGACAGCTTCCTTTCCTTTGGTAGATGATATTTTCCGATTGTGATCGTCGCTTAGTTCAAGGAGCCTGCCCGGATGGCACAGGAGCGGGTACCCAGGCGCGTGATCGACGCCCACAGCCACATCGGCGAGATGGCCGCCTGGAAGTTCTACGACCTCAAGGAGCCGGTCAAGCCCACCGTCTACGAGTTCCCCACGGCGAAGGACTACCTCGCGCACATGGACGAGCACCGGCTCGAGCGGGCGCTGATCCTCCCCAACTACGGCATCCCGGTGCAGGAGCAGCCCTTCTCCCTCAACCCGCTCGTCATCGAGAGCGTCCAGGCCAGCGACCGGCTGGTGGGCGGGCTCTGGGTCTCCTTCCTGCCCCAGAACCGGGAGCGGACGCTGGAGGCCCTGACGCACGCCGGCGAGCGCGGGATCGTGGCCCTCAAGACCACGTTCCTGCTCGGCGGCAATCCCAACCCGGAGACCTGGGACGAGGCCACGGCCGAGATCGCCGACGCCTGCTTCCGGGCGGCCGAGGAGCACGACCTGGTCTTCCACTTCCACACCAGCCCCGGGGGTACCTCCGACATCAGCAACTACATCCCGCTGGTCGAGAAGTACGGGAAGCGGGTGAAGATGTACCTGGTCCACTTCGGCGGCGGGGTGAGTGGCCACATCCGACTGGTGCCGCGCTTCCTGGACTGGGTCGAGCAGGGCTACCGGGTGTACACCGACATCACCTGGTCGGTCGGCTTCGGGGCCCGCTGGTTGCTGGCCGAGATCGAGCGCCGGGGGGTCGGGGGTGACCGGGTGCTCTTCGCCTCTGACGAGCCCTGGAGCGACTTCTACAGCGAGTTCTGGAAGATCAACGGCGCCCGGGTGAGCGAGGAGCTGAAGGAGCGGGTCTTCTGGCAGAACTTCGAGGACCTCTATGTCCGCAACCGCAAGCGATAGGTTCGGCCGGGATCGCCGGGAGCTGGCGCTGGGAAGGCTGCTGACCGAGCTCCAGCGCTTCGGTGTGCAGGTCGAAGAGCCCGCCGTGGAGGGCAGGAAGGGAGGGGCGGGTCCCTCCGACGCCGGCATGATCTGGCTGGAGGGCGTGCCCGTCACCTTCCCGTTCGCGGCCGACTACGTCACCCGCTCGCCCTTCACGCTGCGGCGGGACGGGGAAGGATGGGCCCTCTACCGGGGCCGGGAACGCCTGGGCAAGGCCGTGGTGCCGCCGCGTCCCAGGTACTACGACCTGACCACCGCCGACGGCATCCCCTACTGGAAGATCGCGCTCCTGCACCTGGACTCGCTGGCCAGCACCGTGATCCAGACCTGCGCCTACTGGGCGACGCCGGACCAGTGCCGCTTCTGCGGCATCCAGCTCTCCCTGGAGGCGGAGCGGACGATCGCGGTCAAGCGGCCGGGACAGCTGGCGGAGGTGGCGCGGGCGGCAAAGGAACTCGACGGGGCCGTGGACGTGACGCTCACCACCGGCAGCACCCGGGGCCGTGACCGCGGCGCCCTCTACGTGGGGCGCTGCGCTCGGGCGATCAAGGAGGCGACCGACTTGCCCGTGCAGGCCCAGTTCGAGCCGCCCGAGGACCTCGGCGTGCTGGAGACGGTCAAGGCGCTCGGCGTCGACTCGGTCGGCATCCACATCGAGACCTTCGACCCCGAGGTGCTCGCCCGGGTGGCCCCGGCCAAGGCCCGAACCGGGGTCGAGGGATACTTCCGGGCCTGGGAGCGAGCGGTGGAGGTGTTCGGCCGGGGCCAGGTGTCGACCTACGTGATCCTGGGTATGGGCGAGGACCCGGGACTGACGCTGGAGGGCTGCCGGCGGGCGATCGACATGGGGGTGTATCCCTTCGTGGTGCCGCTGCGGCCGATCCCGGGGAGCCTGATGGGCGACCTGCTTCCGCCGCCTCCCGACTACGTCGAATCGATGTACCGGAAGGTCGCGCCCTACCTGGTGGCGCGGGGGCTGACGTCGGGCGCGGTGCGGGCCGGCTGCGCCCGCTGCAACGCCTGCTCGGCTCTGGGTGCGTTCGAACGGAGCTTTCGAGATGCCCCTGGCCGCCGTCTCACCGTTCTCGACCAGGGCTGACCTGGCCGCGCTCGCCGGCCGTTCCCTGCCCCTCAGGTGCCGGCCGGTGTCGGGGGCCGAGGAGCTCCTGATCCACTTCCAGATCCGGGAGGCGATCTTCGTCCACGAGCAGGGGCTGTTCCGGGTCAGCGATCGGGACGCCCGCGACGACGCCTCCGCCACCGTCCACGTGCTCGGCCTGAAGGGGCCGGTCGCCGGGGGCACGGTCAGGCTCTACCCCCTGGAGGAGCGAGGGCTGTGGAAGGGCGACCGGCTGGCCGTTCTGCCCGAGTTCCGGGCCTCCGGGCTGGGGGCCGAGCTGGTGCGTTTCGCCGTGAGAACCGCGGCCCGGCACGGCGGCCGGACCATGATCGCCCACGTCCAGATCCCCAACGTGCGCTTCTTCCAGCTCCTGGGCTGGGAACGGGTCGGGGAACCGGTGGAGTACGTGGGCCGGCCCCATCAGGAGATGGCCATCGACCTCCGCCCCCGGCGGAGCCGGGAGAACGGCTGAGCCCCGCCGGCGCTCAGGCGCCGGCACCCCCGTCCAGCCCGGTCACCGACTCGGCGGCGAAGTCGATCAGGACCGCCTCGGCCCCGCCCAGGAAGATCCGCAGGCGGCCCGAGCCGTCCAGCCTCCCCACCGGCTCGCAGGTGAGGTCCCGGGATCGGAAGAGCGCGCAACAGGCGTCGACCCGGTCCTCGGGGGCGCACAGGAGGAAGGCGAAGGAGGGAAAGGCCGCCAGCCAGCGGGAGAGAGGAACCCCGGCCGGCCCCGGGAGACGATCGAGGTCGACCCAGGCCCCGAGCCGGTTCGCCTCCAGCAGCATGGCCAGCGAGCCGAGAAGCCCGGCCATGCTCACGTCCCGGGCGGCGGCGCAGAGATCCCGCTCCGCGACCTCGGCCAGCAGCCGGACGTCGTCCGCGGCCCGCCGGCCCCTCGCCTCCAGCGAGGAGAAGAAGGGGAAGTCGTCCCGCATCCGCCCCTCCAGGCAGCAGGCCAGGAGCAGGGTCTGGCCGGGCGCGGCCTGGCGGATGGAGAGCAGCCGGGAGGCCCGGCCCACGATGAAGGCGGAGAGGGCCGGAGCTGCGTCACGCACGGTCAGATGGCCGCCGACGATGGGAACACCGTAGACCTCGGAGGCGCGTCGAACGCCCTCGAGCGCCTCCCGGGCCACTGGCTCGGGACCGACCAGGGTGTCGACGACGGCCAGCGGCCGCCCGCCCATCGCCGCCACGTCGTTGACGTTGGCGAGGACGGCGGCGATGCCGGCGCCCAGGGGATCGCTCTCCACGAAGGGCGGATAGATGGCCTCGCCGGCGACCAGCAGGTAGCCGTCATCGAGCGGCAGGGCGGCGGTGTCGTCGCCCGGACCATGGAGCCAGTCGCCGCGCCCCAGCACGCCGGCGACCAGGCGCAGCGCACCTTTGGCCCGGAGCGCGGGGGCCTCACGCACCTGGCCCACGATCCGGTCGATCTCGAGGCGGACGTCCCGGGCCTCGCTCATCCCGGGCATAGCTTAAACTACGCGACAGATACATTCACTATGGTGCTCAGACGTCGGCCGGTCGAGAACCCGAGGCGAGCGTGAAGAACGTCATGCCCGGCCAGTACCGGAGCGTCTCGGTGGCGAGCATCGACGCTCCGCTGGACGAGGCGGCGGTGCGCGCCCACTTCATCGGCCGCGACGCCTACCGCCGGACCCGGTTCATCGTGGTCCGCAGCGCGGAGGCGACGGCGGTGATCAGGGTGGTCAAGGCATCCGAGGAGCCCCTCTTCTCCCCCATCATCGACCTCGAGATCCTCGCCGGCCCCGAGCACTGCGCGCTGGTCTCGGCCCCGGAGGTGGACACGGCGGTGCCCACGCAGATGGCCCGGGCGGCGCGCGAGCTGGCGCCCGGGACACGCTCCGTCGTCGTCCAGGGCCGGTACCAGCACGTGAACTTCATCCTCGACCCGAGCCCGCTCCCGATCCGGGTGGTGGAGGTGGTGCCGCCGGAACCGCCCAAGCTGCTCGATCAGGCCCGGCGGGTGCTGGAGGTGGCGGAGGACCTGCCCCCGATCGAGCTCCACCCCGAGCTGTTCGACCTGCGCATCCTGGCCCGTACGGCGCCGGCGGCTGCGTATCTCTTCCCGTGCCGGGGCTCGGGCGTGCTGGCCGAGGGCGCGGAGGTGGCCTACCTGGACGAGCACCCCTCGCCACGGGACTGGACCCTGGTGGGCTGCGCCCGCTCCCGTCAGATCCACGCCTGGTTCTACGGCCGGGAGCCGGACACCGTCGACATGTGCCCCCGTCACCTGGCCGCGGCCGCCGGCCCCTCGGGCGCGGCCGACACCCTGACCAAGTGCTGCCTGCTGGAGGATCGCATCGCCTGCGACGGTCCCGTCGTCACCGTCCCCTGGGGCTCCAGCCTGGCCGAGGTGCGGGAGGGCCTGCGACGCCTGGCGAGGAGGATCGACCCCGGGTGGCAACCCGCCTGACCGAGTCGCCGCTCTACCGCCACCTCTGGAGCACGCCCGAGCTCGACGCCGTGTTCGAGGAGCGGGCGCGCCTGCAGTCCTGGCTGGATGTCCTGGCCGCCCTGGCCGCGGCCCAGGCGGAACTCGGCATCATCCCCGAGGAGGCGGCCCGGGCGATCGCCCGGGGCGCCCGGGTGGAGACGCTGGACCTCGACCTCATAGCCCGGGAGACGCAGCGCAGCGGCCACTCCACGCTGGGCCTGATCCAGGGCCTGCGCCGGACGCTGCCGCCGCCGGCACGGGAGTACGTCTACTACGGAGCCACCGTGCAGGACCTGACCGACACCTGGATGGGGCTGGCCATCAAGCGGGTCGGGGCCTTCGCCTGGTCGCGCCTGCGGGGCATCGAGGCGACCCTGCTGGAGCTGGCCCTGCGCCATCGTTCGACGCCCATGGCGGGTCGGACCCACGGACAGCCGGGCTCACCCATCACCTTCGGCCTCAAAGCGGCCTCCTGGGCGGACGAGGTCCGTCGGCACCTGGAGCGCCTCGACCAGGGCCGGCGCCGCTGGCCGGTGGGCCAGCTGGCCGGCGCCGTGGGCACCCTGGCCTTCTTCGGTCCTCGCGGCCCGGAGCTGCGCCGTCGTTTCTGTCAGCGGCTGGGCCTGGTCGACCCGGGCGTCGCCTGGACCACCGCCCGCGATCGCCCGGCCGAGTTCCTGCACCTGCTGGCGATGATCACCGCCACCCTGGCGCGCGTCGGCCGTGAGATCTACGAGCTACAGCGGCCCGAGATCGGGGAGCTGCGCGAGCCCTCTCGCCCGGAGGCGGTCGGCAGCATCACCATGCCCCACAAGCGGAATCCGGAGGTGTCCGAGCACCTGGTGACGCTGAGTCGCCTGGTGCGGGCGCAGGCTGCGGTGGTGCTGGAGGGCATGGTGCAGGAGCACGAGCGCGACGGGGCCGGCTGGAAGGCGGAGTGGGCGGCCTTCCCCGACGCCTGCCTCTACGCCGGCGCGGCGCTGAACCTCGCCGGGACGGTGCTGGAGGGACTGGAGGTGGACGAGGCGCGGATGGGGGAGAACCTGGCCCGGAACCAGGGGTATCTGGCCTCGGAGCGCGTGCTCGCCGTCCTGGCGCCGCGGCTGGGCAAGCACCGGGCGCAGGAGCTGCTCCAGGACGCGCTGGGGCAGGGCCGCCGGCGCGGGCTCCCGCTGGAGGCGGCGCTCCGCGAGGCCGACGCCCTCCGCCCCTACCTGGACCGGGAGGTGGAGGGGCTGGTCGCCGGGGTCGACGTGGGGGCCGCCGCCCAGATGGTGGACGAGGTGGTGGGGAGGGCCCGCCGGGCCCGGGCCGCCGAAGCGGAGGAATGGCCGTGAGGTCGGCCGGCTCCCGGCCAGGGACGCGCGCCCCCGGGGGTGGGGCGTGAGCCCACCCCCGGAAGGGACGTCCGGGCCGCCGTCGGCCGGTCGGTTCCGCCCGCTCCCGGACCGGGACGGGCGGACGGCGGGGGACGAGGCGGGATTCCTCGGTCTGCCCGCCCGCGCTCCCAAGCCGCGCCCGGTCGGTCTGACCCACGTCCTGGACCGGGGTGTGCCGCTGGCGAACTTCGAACCCCTGGTGGCCTCCATCGCCCGCTTTGCCGACATCTGGAAGTTCGGCTGGGGCACCTCGTACCTGGACCGGGACCTGGGCGACAAGCTGGCCATCCTGGCCCGCCACCAGGTGCTCGCCTGTCCGGGCGGCACCCTGGCGGAGATCGCCTGGCTTCGAGGCAGAATCGGAGACTTCCTGGCCTGGGCGGAGGCGATGGGCTTCGCCGCGGTTGAGATCTCCAACGGGGCCACCGCCATGACGGCGACGGAGAAGCGGAGGCTGATCGCTCTGGCCGCCGGCCGCTTCGTGGTGCTGTCAGAGGTGGGCTCGAAGGACCCCCGGGTCACCTGCTCGCCGGCCGACCTCGCCCGGCAGGCGCGGGCCGACCTGGAGGCGGGGGCGCGCTGGATCGTGCTCGAGGGACGGGAGCACGGCAACGTCGGGCTGTACCGCGAGGACGGCAGCGTGCGCGAGGAGGTGGTGGAGGCGGTGATCTCGGCATCGGGTCCGGGCCCGGTGGTGTTCGAGGCCCCACGGAAGGAACAGCAGGTCTGGCTCATCCGCCGCCTCGGCCGCGACGTCAACCTGGGGAACGTCGCCCCGGCCGACGTCCTTGGCCTGGAGACCCTGCGCCTCGGCCTGAGGGCCGACACGCTCTTCCTGCTCTCGGCCGACCCCGAGCGACCGGCCGACGCCTGACCCGTCCCGGAGCGGCGCTCAGATGGCCCGCCCCCGCCCCGCCCAGTAGGGATCGCGCAGCTTTCGCCGGTAGAGCTTGCCGTTCGGGTCGCGGGGCATCGCCTCCACGAAGTCGATCGAGCGAGGGACTTTGTAGCCGGCGAGCCGCCCCCGGCAGTACTGGAGGATCTCCTCGGCCAGGCGGTGGTCGGGGACGACCCCATCCGCCGGCTCGATCGCAGCCTTCACCTCCTCCCCCCACTCGTCGTTCGGGATCCCGAAGACCGCCGCGTCCCGCACCCCGGGATGGGTGAGCAGGACCGCTTCCACCTCGGCCGGGTAGATGTTGACCCCGCCGGAGATGATCATCTCCGACCGGCGGTCGCAGAGGAACAGGTAGCCGTCCCGGTCGAGGTAGCCGACGTCGCCGACCGTGGCGTAGGCGCCCCGGCGGGCGGCGGCGGTCTTCTCCGGGTCCTTGAAGTACTCGAATCCCTCGCCCGAGACGCGGAAGTAGACCACCCCGACCTCCCCGGGCGGCAGCCGGTTGCCGTCGTCATCCATGATCACGATCTCGGCGTCGGGGAAGGGCCTGCCCACCGTCCCCGGCTTGCGGAGCCACTCCTCGGCGAAGACGACGGTGCCCCCGCCCTCGGTGGAGGCGTAGTACTCGGTGATCACCGGCCCCCACCACTCGATCATCCTCCGCTTCACCTCGGGGGGACAGGGGGCCGCCCCATGGACGGCGCGGGTGAGGGAGGAGAGATCGTACCGGCGCCGAGTCGCCTCGGGCAGGGCCAGGAGGCGGACGAACTGGGTCGGGACCATCAGGGTATGGGTGACCCGGTACCGCTCGATCAGCTCCAGCATGCGCTCGGGTGAGAACCCGTCCATGAGCACGACCGCGTGGCCGGCGTGGAGGGAGCCGGCCACGAACACCAGGGGGGCGGTGTGGTACCAGGGTGTGCAGCAGAGGTGGACGTGGTCGAGGCGGGGGTCGAGCCGGTACGTCTCCACCAGGCGGCTCCACTCGAACGCCTCCGGCGCCACCCCCGGCAGGGGCCGGCGTACCCCCTTGGGCCGGCCGGTGGTTCCCGACGTGTAGTGCATGACCCGCCCGGCAGTGGCGCCCTCGGGGACCGAGTCCGGCTGCCCCCGGCTCAGCTCGGAGTAGGGGGTGAAGCCGGGGATGTCGCCCACCGCGAAGCACCGATCGGGAGTCCAGCCCAGCTCGGCGATCGCGGCCGCGCAGCGCTCGGCGAAACGTTCGTGGGCCACCAGCACCCGGGCCTCGGAGTCGGTCAGGACGTGGGCGATCTCCGGGCCGACGAAGTGGAAGTTGATCGGGACCAGGTAGTAACCGGCCGCGGCCGTGGCCAGGTAGAGCTCGATCGCCTCCTCCGCGTTGGGCAGCACCGCGGCCACGGCGTCCCCCGGGCGCAGCCCGCGGGCGTAGAGGCCGTGGGCGAGCCGCCGGGAACGGGTCAGCAGGTCGGCCCTGGTGAACCGGCGTCCCGAGTCGTCCACCAGCGCCAGTCGAGACGGTTCGCGCTCGGCGAACGACCAGAAGCTCTGCCCCATGACGCCTCTCCCCTCCTCGATCCTCGAACCTTCCGGAGATGCCGCCGGCGGCCGGCTCCCTTCATGATGCCCCGTCCCGGGAGCAGGCGCACCGGCGTGAAGGCCGGGTCGAGGAGGCCCGCGTCACCGCCGCGGCCGCCGGCACGGACCGGAGGAGGTCTCCGGGCGGCGCCCGGCCCCCTCTTCCGGCCCGGTCAGCCCCGGAAGCGAGGCCGTGCCCGCTCCGCCAGCTCCTCGGGAGTGGTGTCCACCATGGCCTGCCAGTGCATCCGCTCGAAGTAGGCGACGTCCGAGCGGTAGAGCGGCTGCAGGTTGGAGCGGCAGACCAGGCGGACGCTCATCGCATAGCCGTCCGTGCCCGGCGGAGCGCCGTACACGGCCAGGTTGAAGCTCTGGAACCCGAGCTCGGCGTACACGGCGAGGGCCCGGGCGATGCCCTCGGCGAGGTCCCCGACCTGGTCCTCGCTCAGCTCCACCGGCGAGGCCACCCCGGGCACGAGGGCGCGGAGCTCGTTGAACCCGAAGGGCGCGAAGCTGGCCAGCCACTCCCCGCAGCCAACACGGCCCAGGTAGCGCTCCCCCAGTCGCCGCTCCGTCTCCAGGTAGTCACGGAAGCGCTCACCGGAGACGCGGGCCAGGAGCTCCTGCACGGTGGTCGGGTGGCGGTCGACCGCCGCCTGGAGGTGAGGATGGAAGAGCGAGCTGCCCGAGGGAAGCATGTGGTTGGCGTTGATCGAGACCCAGCGGGCCCCGGGATCGTGCCTCGCCACCGCCTTCACGAACTCCACCTGGGCGCCCAGGCTGTCGCGCAGGAGGGGGGCGGTCATGCCTTCCAGGGGGAGGTAGTGTCGGGCCGGGGAGTACACCGACACCGAGCTGTAGAGGGCGTAGGCCTGGATGTTGGGGAAGAGCAGCGCCTCGCCCCGCCGGATGCGTCCCTCGGGCACGATGGCGGGCGGAAACTTCGGCGTCGCCGACTCGACCCGGGGCGCACAGAAGAAGCATCCCTCCCGGGTCTGCTCGGCGAGGGACTCGAGGTCGAAGTCCGAGGGAGGGAGGAAGCGCGCCCCGGCGACGATGCGGGCGCTGTACTCGAGCAGCGGGTCCCAGCGGACCTCGACCGGCACCGGCGTGGGCCGGAAGTCGTGCATGGGGTGCAGGATCTCGGCGGTCATGACCTGGCGCTTCAGCTCCATGGCGGAGGCATTATCGCGCCCCCGGCCGACCCGGCCGCAGGGACGGGCACGATTCGGGCGCAGGCACGGCGAGACCCCTTCGCAAGAACCGCGTCCCGAGGCGTGGTCGATCGCCGCCCCCTCTCACGGCAGCGGCCCGCGCTCACGGTCCCCGGGGCCCACGGCCCGGCGGACGGCCCCCGTCCCCGGCGCGCACCATCCGGCGAGCCTGAGCACCGCCCGGCCGTCGCGATCGCCGTCCTCCACCTCCACCACCAGGTCGGTGCCGCCTCCCTCGTCCGGCACCCAGCGCACCGAGACGATGCGGTCCCCCACGCCGGCCGAGATGCCCACCGGCCGGTCGGGCGCCGGGGACGGGGGCGCCGACGGGCTCTCGCCGCCGTCCGGGACGCCGCCGCGGGGGAGGCCGGGGTCGATGGTCTCGGGCTCGCGCGGGCTGTAGTCGCGCCCGAAGCCGAGCCGGTCGGGCCGGGTGCGGTAGAGCCGGGTCAGGTACTGCTGGCGCTCGGCGTTGGGCTGGTGACGACCGTGCTCCCAGCGGCAGATCTCGCTCACGCTCACCTGGGGCGGCATGAGGCCGTCGAGTTCATAGAGCGCGTCCAACGCCCGGGACAGTTGCTGGCGTGTCCACCCGGCCGCGAAGCGGTGGGCCTCCAAGGGCGAGATCCCCGGCACCCGGGCCAGGATCTCGTCCACCACCCGGTCGCGCGGCCAGCCTTCGAGCTGGCCCTGGAGGCGGAGCTGCTTGGCGCGTTCCTCCTGGGCGCGGCGCAGAGCCCGATCCATGGCGGTGCCCCCTGCCGCTACACGACGCCCGAGGGGCGGTTGCCATGCCGCCCGGGGATTCCCCGACAACGTCCCGGCTCCCCGGGCACGGCCGGCATGGAGATGAAGCCCACCGCGTGCGTCACGACGATGGTTGCAGGGCGATGCGAAACGTCCTCGAAGCTCACGGCAGCAGCGCTTTCAAACCGGTTCCTCGACCGATGGGTGGGTACAGTTCGCCATCAGTATCCCCGATCGAAGGCGACCTTTGTGTTGCAGCAATGTTGCTGACGATCGTCCTCTTCGCGACCTTCGATCAATTGAGACAAGACGTGCATATGTGGCTTGACAACCTTTGTCCTGCACGTATACCAGCGCATCGATACGAGGGCTGGCGTGGGCGAACGCATCACAGGAGATGTGCGCGCAGACGATCATCCGTGCAAAACCCCGAGGGCACCGTGGACGCCCGCGCCGGCCCGAACCACCTCCCCGCGGCTGGCCCGGCCTCCTGCCCGCGGGCGAACTCGGGGAGGCTCGGCGCCGACCGGCCGCCGGTGGCCCCTCGTTCCCGGGCCGAACCCCCGGTCCGAAGGGCCGCCCCGACCGCCGCCACCGGGTCGCCAACCCGCTCACGGGAGGACGCCTGGACGATACTGAGCGCAACCATGGATCGGGTTCGATACGAGAAGCGGCTGGTGGACCTGGGCAACCGTACCTACGCCTATCTCCAGCACGACGGCTCGTGGGGATGGAGTAACTCCGGCCTCGTGGTTGGGGACGGGCGGGCACTGGTCGTCGACACCCTGTTCGACCTCCACCTCACCCGGGAGATGCTGCGCGCCTACGAGGACGTCATGCCGCCCACATGCCGCATCGAGACGGTGGTCAACTCCCACGTCAACGGCGACCACCACCTCGGTGGCCAGCTCCTTGCGCCCCTCGCGCTCGTACCACTCCGAGGAGAGCCGGCCCTCCACCGCCACCAGCGAGCCCTTGCCCGCGTACTGGCTGCAGACCTCGGCCTGGCGGCCCTAGAGCACCAGCCGGACCCAGTCGGCACCGCGCTGGCCGTTGACGGGCACCCGGTCCACGGCCAGCAGCACCCGGGCCACGGGCCTGCCCTTGGGGGTGTAGCGCAGCTCCACCTGCTGCCCCAGCCGTCCGACCCCGGTCCAGCGGTTCATCCCAGCACCTCCACCCCGATCGTAGCACTGTATCTCGCAATTGTGTCACACAATTGCGTCAATCAATCGCGCTGAGCAAGACGTGCTAGCCTTATCAGCCATGTCGGCGGAGCGACTATCCGCTCGGCAGGTCGCCGAGGGGCTGCGGCAACAGATCGCCGCCGGGTACTACCACCCGGGGCAAGCCCTCCCCAGCCAGCGACGCCTAGCGCAGGAACTCGGCGTCTCCCTCGCCATCGTGCGCCAGGCCCTCGACGAACTGCGCAACGAGGGGTTGGTCATCCCCGAGCGTGGTGCCGGCGTCTTCGTGCGCAAGCCGCCGCCGATCATCCGACGATCGGGACCGGAGCGATTCCAGCGCCGCGACCGCGCCGCCGGTCTGGCCGCCCTGGAGGCCGAGATGCAACGCCTCGGACGTTCTTGGAAGCTCGAAGCGATCGAGGTCTCCCGTGGCGAGCCGCCCACCGACGTCCTCGAGCGACTCCAGCTCCCGGCCGGCAGCCAGGTCGTGATCCGCTGGCGGACCTACAGCGTGGATGGCATGCCACACCAGGTTGCCACGTCCTTCATCCCCCTACGGTTCGCCGAGGGGACCCCGATCGAGCGCACGGACACCGGACCCGGTGGCACATACGCCCGACTGGAAGAACGCGGGTTCCACATCGATCGCTTCGAGGAAGAGATCACCGGCCGGATGCCGACACCACAGGAGCGAGACCTCCTACGCATCCCGGCTGGGGTACCACTCCTACGGGTACTGCGCACCGCCTACTCAGACGAGTTCGGCGCCCTGGAGGTCGCCGAATCCCTCTATCCCGCCGATCGGGTGGTGCTGGTCTATCCCTGGCCGGCCCAATAGGATCAGCCCACCATCATCGCAGCCGCCGTCATCGTCCATGAAGGCCGGGTGCTCATGACGAAGTGCCGCTTCAAGGAAGAGTCGTTCGTCTGGGGGTCTCCGGCGGGCAAGTGTGAGCCAGGAAAGACCCCAGAGCAGCCCCGGGAGCGCGATCCAGGAGATCAGCAGCCCCACCCACCATCTCACCGTCCGTCCTCCGGGACCTCGCGCTTTTCGGCCCGAAGGCAGGCCTGGCACACCTGCCCCGGCCCCATCACCGGGACGCCCTGACACCGCGCACACGGCTAGGTCGCGATCGGCAACACCGTCGTCCCCTCCGGAGGCGAGCCGGACCTGACCACGAAACCCTCCGGCCCCTCGACCAGATACCAGGCCGGAACCGATGGTCGCCTCGTCGCTTGGCCTCCGCCGATCCGTTGCCGTTGGCCGGGCATGGGGCCATCAAGTCCGGCCGCCCCACCACCTCGGGGATCAGCTCCTGAGAGGAGCCCGGATCGTCGCCAGCCGGGCGACGGCCGAGGAGATGGGTGTGGCCCCTCCCTGGATGCTCCACGAGCTGATGGCGGCAACGCCAGGGATGGGCGCCGAGGGCGAGTTCCTGCGCCGCATCTTCGGGGTATTCGACTTCGGGGACATCACCCTGACCCCGCCGAGCGTCACCTTCGAGGGGGAGCTCACCCTCCACGTGGGCGGGAAGACGGTGCGGCTGATCGAGGTCGGACCGGCCCACACCGCGGCGACACCATCGTCCACGTGCCCTCCGAGCGGCTCGCCTACGCCGCCGACATCCTGTTCGTCGGCCGCCACCCCGTCGTCTGGGAGGGCCCGGTGGCGAACTGGGTCCGGGGGCTCGACCTCCTCCTCGCCCTGGAGGTCGACGTCATCGTCCCCGGCCACGGCCCGCTGGCGGGCAAGCGCGAGGTGGCGGAGCTGAAGGGTTACTTCGAGTACCTGCAACGCGAGGTCCAGGAACGGTACGAGGCCGGTCTGAGCGCCATGGAGGCGGCGCTGGACATCTCCTTCAGCGACTACGCGGCCTGGGGCGAGGCCGAGCGCATCGTCGCCAATGTGGAGGCGCTCTACCGGGAGTACTCGGGCGGGCCCCGGCGCACGGCGCCGGAACTCTTCGCCGCCATGGCCACCTTCGAGCGGGCGCGCGCCGAGCGGGCGCGCTGAGCCCCGGACCGGTCGGGAGGGGCCGGCGCCCGACGCCCAGGGCGCCGTTCCCGGTTGACCACCGGCCCGTGACCGGCTACCCTTGCCCCGGCCAGGGCGACGGTCGAGGAAGCCGGTGAGAATCCGGCGCGGTCGCGCCACTGTCACCGGGGAGTCGCTCCCAGGGGCCACTGCCGACAGGCGGGAAGGCGGGAGGACGACGGCGATCCGGGAGCCAGGAGACTCGTCGTCGCCGACGCCCCCGGCGTTCGGGACGCGTCATCCCGAGGAGGTTCCCATGGCAGGTTCACCCCGGCCGTCCACGCCCGTCGTCGTGGCGTACGGCGGCTCCCACCGTCCGGCACGGTGCCGGTCAGCATCCCCGACCCAGCCGGGCGCCCCGGCCCGGGTCGAGGTCGGTGAACCACTCACCGGCCGGGGCGGCGGGAGGCGGAGCTGATGGCCGTCTGGCTGCGGTCGCTCGCACGCTCCTTCGACCGCGGTGAGCGAAGGCGGCTGGGCGCCTTCTACACCGTCATCCTGCTCCTGCACGTGGCCGGCTGGGGTCTGCTCTCGATCTACGGCGCCGACCGGCCGGCGTTCGCCGGCCTGGGCCTCGTCGCTTACGCCCTCGGTCTCCGCCACGCCTTCGACGCCGACCACATCTCGGCCATCGACAACACCACCCGCAAGCTGCTGCAGGAGCGCCGGCGACCGGTCGGGGTCGGCTTCTTCTTCTCCATCGGCCATTCGCTGGTGGTGCTGCTCATCGCGCTGCTGCTGGCGCTGGCGGTGCGGACGGTGGTCCAGGACGTGGTCGGCGGTCGAGGTGAGCTCCACGACCTGGGCGGCCTCCTCGGCACCGCCGTCTCCTCGCTCTTCCTGATCTCGATCGGCCTCCTCAACCTGACCATCCTGGTCGACACCGCCAGGGCCCTGGGGAGGGTTCGGGCCGGCGCCGATCCGCGTCGGGAGGCACCGGCCGCGTCGCCGGGGGGCATGCTCACCTGGCTCTTCGGGCGGCTGTTCCGGCTCGTGGACGCCAGCTGGAAGATGCTGCCCATCGGCTTCCTCTTCGGGCTCGGGTTCGACACCGCCACCGAGATGGGCCTGCTCGGCATCTCGGCCGGCGCCGCCGCCCGGGGGCTCTCCTTCACCGCCGTGCTCGCGCTGCCGATCGTCTTCGCCGCCGGCATGTCGCTCGTGGACACGACCGACGGCGCCTTCATGTCCAAGGCCTACGCATGGGCCTTCTCGAACCCCATCCGGAGAATCCTCTACAACCTGACGGTCACCTCCCTCTCGGTCTTCGCCGCCGTCTTCGTGGGCGTCATGGAGGCGATCCAGATCCTGGCCCAGGTGCTCGGCCTCCAGGGACAGGTATGGACCCTGGTCGCCGGTCTCGACTTCGAGGCCCTGGGCCTGGTCATCGTCGCCGCCTTCGCCGTCACCTGGGCGGGCTCGTTCGCCTTCTACCGCCTGGCCCGCGTCGAGGGACGGCCGGAGCACGATCGAGGGGGTGGGGCCTGAGCCGGACGCCACCGCGGCCGGCCGGCGCGGCCGCCACCGCAACAGCCTCGAGCGGGCCGTGAGGCGAACCGGAAGCCGTCCGCAGCCATCGCCGATCGGTCAGGTGCGGGATCGGCTGAGTGCTTCCGTGATGTCCCGCCACGCTTCCTGGCGGGGTCGTTCTTGTAACAGTCGGCTCAACCCGCGCAGCACGAGCCCGACCTGGCTGTGGTCGATGCCAAACACCAGGGTGCAACCACCGTGGTGGCGGCCGGCCTCGGTCCACTCGCGCAGGAGTGGCGCGAAGTCACGGTGGTTGAACGTGATCAGGATCCGGCCATCCCGAGCGGCCAATGCCGACACTTCGGGGTCATCAAGCCCGATCAGCTCCGGCTCTTCCGTGATGGCGCGCACGTCGTGCCCCGCCTGCCGAAGGCAGATACCGATCTTGCGCGCCGAGACGTGTTCGTCGAGCAGGATTCGCACGGCGAGAGGCGGTGTCCAGTGGGATGAGTCGAAGTTCCGTACCGTCTGCCGGCTCGGAGGTCGATGCCGGCCTACCTGGGGTCCTCACGAGATCGCAGATCTCGTGGCGAGGATTGAGGGGCCCTGCGAAAGCGCAGCGTTCGCGGGGTACCGAGGGTCCGGGCCCTTCGCCGCCGCGCATCCTCCGGATGTGCTCCCCCCGTGCCACCCCCTCCCGGGCCTCGATGTCCGGACCGGGATCCTGCGGCTGCGATCAACTGGCCCGGAGCCTCCGGCTCACCACACTAGGTGGCGACCTCCTCGATGTCCCGGTATCTGATGAAGGGATAGAGGTCTCGAGCCTCATCGACCGGAACGCGGTTCTGGGCGATCGCCTCATCGATCTCGTCCGGGTACTGCTTCCAGTAGGCTGGCGCAAGGCGAATCTGAGACTCCTCGAGATCGGTCTCCGAGACCATGCGCTCCACCGACCCGAAGCTCTGATAGGCCTCGATGACCTGCCAGACGTCGAGGCCGGCGCCGATGATCCAGGGGCGCCGCCGGGCGTCGCTGCCTCTGAAGGCGATGCCGGGAAAGCGCCTCATCCGAGCTGTCTCCTCCATGAGCATCTCCACCACCGCGCTCTTGGATCGCCGGGTTCGGCGGGCTTCGTCGGCGACGAACCGGTCCGTCGACCGGCTCAGGCGGATGCTGAACGGGGAACCCTTTCCCCGCGTTCCTGCGGGAGCCACGAGTTCGTGTTGTACAAAAATTGCACTGTAACGAACCCTGCCGCCAGGCCGAGGTCCCATGAAACGCTGGAGCAGCCCGGGAGGTAGCCCCATCCAGGCGGGTGCCAGAAGCCTCGCTGTAACCGGCAGGGCCACCGGCGGGGTGGAGGAGAGCGACGAAAACGAAGCGGCCTCGTGACGACCTACGCCGACCCAACCACGAGGCCATCACTCGTTTGCGCCCGGGGCACGTCCTCGTCCAGCCCGAGATCGGCGATCGAGCCCAGCTCCTGGCCCTCCTTCACGGTCTCTTCCGCTCCCCCTCCGCCTGGTCATGGTCATGATCTCCCCCGAGGGCGGCCCGGGCCGCCAGCTCCGCCCGGCGGAACCGGAGGCGGCGTCTCCGTACCCTTCTTAGCGGAAGCATGCCGGGTCTGCTGGGCGACCGAGGTCGGGAGATCACGCTGGCCGATCGCGTCTACGAGCGACTGCGCCACGCCATCGTCCGGGGAGAGCTGCGGCCCAACCAGCGGCTGGTCGAGGCCGATCTCGCCGCTTCGCTCCACGTCAGCCGCACCCCCATCCGCGAGGTGCTGCAGCGACTCGAGGCCGACGGGCTGGTGGTGAGTGCACGGCGGAGCTGGGTGGTACGAGAACACACCGCGGACGAGATCCGCCAGATCTTCGAGTGCCGGATCGCGCTCGAGGGGCAGGCGGCCCGGCTGGCGGCGATGCGCGTGGACTCCGCCCGCGCCGAGGCGATCGCGGCCGCGGCGGAGGAGGTGGGACGGGTGATCCAGGATCGCGCCCGTCGGGTCGAGGCCAACGACCGGTTCCACGACCTGGTCATCGAGGCCGCCGGCAACCCCATGCTGATGGCCCTGATCGAGCGCAGCCGCCTCTACCACTTCAACCGCCGCCTGGCCGCGCTCTACACCGAGGAGGAGCTGGCGCGCTCCCAGGACCAGCACCTCCGCCTGGTGCGGGCCCTGCGGGACCACGATCCCGAGGCGGCCGAGCGCGTCACGCACGAGCACCTCGAGACCTCGCTCCAGACCGCGCTCGCCAAGCTCGCGCCTGAGCCCTGAACGGCCGGGCGGTATTTGGTGTCCTAGACGGTATACTAACCGGCATGCCGGCTTCGGCGGACGTGGTCGTGGTCGGCGGAGGCATCGTCGGCCTCTGCGTCGCGCACGAGCTGCGCTCCCGCCACCTCCGGGTGATCGTGGTCGAGCGCGGGCGGTGTGGCCAGGGGTCGACGGCCAGGGCCACGGGGGGGATCAGGACCCAGTTCGGCGCCGAGGTCAACGTGCGTCTCTCCCTGCGGGCACTCGTGCACTTTCGGGAATGGTCGGACCGCTACGGCGGAGATGTCGGCTACCGGCCCATCGGCTACCTCTTCCTGGCCACGACCCCGTCCCAGGTCGAGCAGCTCCGCCGGGGGGTTGCCCTACAGCGCGCCTGCGGCGCCCGCAACCGGCTGCTCGACCGAGACGAGATCGCACGGTGTCTCCCCGGGGCCGTCCTCGACGACGTGCTGGCCGGCTCCTTCGGCCCCGACGACGGGCTCGGCGACCCGGGCTCGGCGACCACCTCGCTGGTCGCCGCCTGCCGGCGGGCCGGGGTGGAGGTACGGGAGGACACCCCCATGGTCGACCTCGAGCTTCGAGGCGGCCGGCTGGAGGGGGTGACCACCCCCGAAGGGTCGATCGCCGCCGACGTGGCCGTGCTGGCCACCGGGGCCTGGACCTCACCGATCACGCGGACACTCGGTCTGGAGCTGCCGATCGAACCACACCACCGACAGGTCTACCGGGCGAACGCGGCCCCGGGGGTCCCCGGTGACTGCCCCCTGACCGTCGACCTGGGGAGTGGCGTCTACTTCCATCCAGACGGGCAGGGCCTGATCTTCGGCGGCGGCGACCGCGAGGGCGAGCCAGGATGGGACGATCGCTTCCACCCCGAGGAGGCCCCGCGCATCATCGAGCTGCTGACCCGTCGCCTCCCCGGCATGACCGAGGCCGAGCTGTCGGGGGGGTGGGCCGGCCTTCGGGAGATGACGCCGGACGATCTGGGCGTCGTGGGCCCGCTGCCGGGGATCGAGGGGATTCACGTCGCGGCCGGGTTCAGCGGCCACGGCTTCATGCACGCACCGGCCGTGGGCGAGGTCGTGGCCGCCATGCTGTGCGGGGAGACGCCGCCACTCGACGTCTCCGCGCTCGACCCGGCACGCTTCCAGCGCCGGCTCCGACCGGAGGCCTACGTGTTCTGATGGGACGCCGGTTCAGCGGCACCGGTGCCGAGATCCTGATCGAGTCGCTGCTCGAGGCGGGGCTGGACACGATCTTCGGGGTCCCGGGCGACACCGGGGTCGCGCTCTACGACGCCCTTCACCACCGCCCCCGGCTGCGGCACGTGCTGACGAACGACGAGCGCGGAGCGGCGTTCGCGGCCGACGCCTTCGCCCGTCGCCGCAACGCCCTGGCGGCGATCGAGGTCTCCAGCGGGGGCGGGGTGACCTTCGCCGTGGGCGGGCTGGGTGAGGCCTACGCCGCCTCGGTGCCGCTCCTGGTCCTGACCTCGGACGTCCACCGTCGCAGTCGGGGCACCGGGGCCCTGACCGAGATCGACCAGGTCGCGCTCTTCCAGGCGGTCACCAAGTGGCAGGCGACCGCCTCCGATGCCGCCGAGCTGCCCGCCCTGGTGGAGGAGGCGGTCGGCCGGGCGCTGGCCGACCGGCCGGCCCCGGTGGCCCTGATCGTCCCCGAGGACGTGCTCGACGAGCGAGGGCGGGTCGAGCTGCGGCCAATCGCCATCTCGTTGCCGCCGGGCCGGCCGTTGCCCGCCTCGGAGGCGCTGGACCGGTTCGCGGCCGCGCTCGACGGGGCACGGCGGCCGGCGATCGTGGCCGGGGGCGGCGTCCACCTGTCCGGCGCCCACGCGGCGTTGGCCACGCTGGCCGAGCGGGCCGGGGCCGCCGTCGCCGTCACCGTCCACGGCAAGGGCGCGATCGACGAGCGCCACCCCCTCAGCCTGGGGACGCTGGGCGCCAACGGCGGCTGCGATCGTGCCAATCGCTACCTGGCCCGGGCCGACGTGGTGCTGCTGGTCGGCACCAGGGCCAACGCCACCGACACCGACGGGTTCGCGAGCCCACCTCGTCGAGGGACGACCGTCGGCCAGATCGACATCGAACCGGGACGGGCGGGGCGCAACTACCCGGGCAGCGTCCCCCTCCCCGGCGACGCCCTGGCCACCCTGTCGGCGCTGGCCGAACGGATACGCCCCCACCCGCGCCGGGCGGCCGCGACGGCTGAAGAGATCCAGGGCGAGCCCGTCTCCACGGCGCCCCCGGCGGGCCGAGGCCGCCCGGGCACGCTCGATCCGGCGGAGGTGGTCGCCGCCCTGCGGACGGTGGCCGGCGACACCATCACCGTGGTCGGGGACTGCGGCACCCCCACCCCCTACCTCGCCGCTGGATGGCGGCTGGAGGAGCCGGGACGCCGCTTGATCCTCCCCCGCGGGCACGGACCCATGGGCTACGCCTACCCGGGCGCCGTGGGCGCGGCGCTGGCGTGTGCCGGCGATCCGGTGCTCGCCGTCACCACCGACGGCAGCCTGCTGATGGCCGCAGGCGCACTGGAGACGGTGGCCAGGATGGGGCTCCCGATCGTCTATGTCCAGCTGAGCAACGCCTCGCTGGGCTGGATCAAGGCGCTGCAACACCTGTACTACGGGGGCCGCTACTTCGGGACCCAGCTTTCCTCCTTCGACACGGTCGGGGTGGCCAGGGCCTTCGGCCTCCACGCCCGACGGATCGAGGACGTCGACGAGCTGGCGGCGGCGGTCGGCGCCGCGCTGCGGGCGCGGCGTCCCGCCCTCTTCGAGGTGCCCGTGCCCGACGAGCACGAGCTGATTCCCCCGGTTGCGCCCTGGCGGCGGGCAGCGGCGGCGCCGGGGTCGGGGCGACCCGTCTACTGAGTTCAGGCAGGACAGGAGATGCAGGTGCACAGGTTGGTATGGGCGGCGATGGCGCTGCTGGTGGTCACGGCGACGGCGTGCGGGCAGAACCGGCTGCAGTCCAGTTCCACCACGCAGCCGATCACGGTGGGCTTGATCACCCCCCTCTCCCCTCCCGGCGACGTGGCCTCCGGCCAGCTGATCCAGCGAGGCGCCGAGCTGGGGGTGGAGTACGTAAACTCCCAGTTGCACGGCGTGCTGGGCGGCCGCAAGCTCCAGCTCGCGGTCGAGGACTCGGCGGGCAAGAACGACCAGGGAGTCAACGACTACCGCCTGCTCGTCACCGAGAAGAAGGCGGTGGCCGTGACCGGCTTCTTCCACAGCTCGGTCAACATCGCCGTCAACGAGGTCGCCCACCAGATCGGCGTGCCCACCATCTCGACCCAGGGGTCGGCCGCTGACATCACCGCCAAGCACTATCCAGAGACCTTTCGAACCCACGTCATCGACCCCATCCGGGTCAGCGCCTGGCTCCAGTGGATCCAGGAGAGGGGGTTCAAGCGGGTGGCGATGGTCGCCGAGACCACCGACTACGGCGTCGGGCTGGTCGACGAGACGCAGCGTCAGGCCCGGGCGAAGGGGCTGGACATCGCCTTCGACGCCGAGATGTTCGACCACTCGGCGACCGACCTCACCCCCCAGCTGCTCAAGGTCAAGGCCTTCGACCCCGACCTGCTCATCAACATCGGCGTGGGCACACCCATGGACCTGATCGTCGACCAGGCCCGGGAGGTCGGGCTCTACCCACAGGTGCCGATGCTCGTCTCCTACGACGGCCCGGTGCGTCCGCAGTGGTGGCAGCTGCATCCCCAGGACGGCAACGGCGTCTATTTCATCGCCTACTACTCCCCGCGAGAGCCGCTCTCCAACGCCGGCCAGTGGTTGGCCCGGCGCTACCAGGAGCGATACCACGAACCGCCGGTGTACAGCTCGCTGAGCGCCTTCGGCGACGTCCTGGTGATCGCGGAAGCCATTCAGAGGGCGAACTCGGCCGATCCCCGAAAGATCACCGCCGCGCTCGCCTCGGGATCGTTCTCGAGCTGGACGAAGGCCACCGTCTCCTTCCCCAACGCGCCGGGGGCTTACTACCACACCTGGTCGCCACCGGTGCTCATCCTCCACTACACGCAGCCGAACCAGGACTGGCAGCACGCGGAGCTGATCGAGACCTACTCCCGGAAGACCTAGGATCGATGTGGCTCGCGGTCTCGCCCGGGCTGCTGGCTCAGTTCACCCTCGCCGGCCTCATGATGGGCGTGCTCTACGCACTCATGGCACTCGGCATCACCTTCATCTACGGCGTGATGAAGACCATCAACTGGGCCATGGGCGAGTTCTACATGATCGGCAGCTTCGTGCAATACCTGATCGTGAGCCATCTGCTCGGCCCTGACCTCTGGTGGCTGGCGCTGCCGGCGACCGCGGCCAGCGTGTTCGTGCTCGGCATGCTCGTGCAACGTCTGTTGCTGCGACCGATGTTCGTGGGCGGCGTCGAGCGGCGGGACGAGTACGCGACCGTGATCACGATCGCGCTGCTGCTCCTCCTCCGCAGCCTCGCCGCCGTCATCAACGGCCCCTACCAGCACACCCCCGGCTCCCACCTGCCCGACGTCACCCTGGGGCCGCTGTCGGTGCCGGGAGCGGAGGTGGCGGCGGCGGTGGTGGGGGTCCTGGTGCTGGGTCTGTTCTTCCTCCTCCTCCACCGCACCTGGCCGGGCCTGGCGCTCAGGGCTGCGGCCCAGAACCGGATCGGCGTGCAAACCGCCGGCGTCGACCTGCTCCGGCTGGACATGGTCGCCTTCGGCATCGGGGTCTCGCTGGCCGCGGTGGCCGGCGGCCTGCTGGCGCCGGTCTACCTCGTCTATCCGACCAACGGGGCCGTGGCCACCACCAAGGGCTTCGAGATCATCGTGATCGGAGGACTGGGCTCGATCTGGGGGGCGCTGGTCGGGGGTCTGCTGCTCGGCCTGGCCGAGGCGCTGGGCTCGGCCCTGATCGCGCCCGCCTACCAGAACGCGTACGGGTTCCTGCTCCTGATCCTGCTCCTGCTCATCCGTCCCATCGGCCTCTTCGGCGAGCGGGCCCGTGTCGTCTGAGGCCCTGCTGGCCGTGGAGGGGGTCAGCAAACGCTTCGGCGGGCTCGTCGCCAACCAGGACGTCACCCTCCGCCTGGAGAGGGGGGAGATCCGTGGCCTGATCGGCCCCAACGGGGCCGGCAAGACCACCCTGATCAACCTGATCAGCGGCGAGGAGTCGCCGAGCGCCGGCGAGGTCCGGCTGGAGGGGAGGAGCCTGCTCGGCATCCCGCCCTTCCAGCGCGCCCGCCGGGGCCTGCTCCGCACCTTCCAGGTCCCCCGGCTGTTCGGGACCATGACGGTGCGGGAGAACCTCCTCCTCCCCTACCTCGCCCTCGGCGGCCGCGACCGGAGGGCGGGGCGCCGACGGAGCGACGAGCTGCTCGAGCGATCCGGTCTGGCCCGGCTCGCCGAGGAGCCGGCGCGGCATCTCTCCGGAGGTCAGCAGGCCCTCCTCCAGCTGGTCGCCGGCTTCATGTGCGACGGTCTCCGCTGCTACCTCCTCGACGAGCCCTTCGCCGGCGTCAACCCGCTGATCAAGGAGACCATGATCGACCTGATCAGGGACCACAACCGGCGGTGGAGCACGGTCTTCCTGATCGTCAGCCACGAGATGCCGGTCATCAGGGAGCTGTGCTCCCGGGTCACGGTGCTGGCCGCGGGTCGGGTCCTCTTCGAGGGCACGATGGAGGAGGTGGCCCGCAGCCGCGAGGTGGTCGATGCCTACCTGGGCAGGGAGTGGACACCGTGAGCGGCGCCCACCTGGCGATCCGGGAGCTGAGCGCCGGCTATCAGCCCGGCATCGACGTCGTGCGCGAGGTCACCCTGGACCTTCCCCCCGGCCGGGTCACGGCGGTGGTCGGCCCCAACGGGGCCGGCAAGTCGACGCTGCTCAAGACCGTGTTCGGGTTCCTTCGTCCCCGCGCCGGCCAGGTGACCCTGGACGGGCGGCCCATCCACTCCCTGGGCCCCCACCGGATCAAGGGCCTCGGGGTCGGCTACGTCCCCCAGGGGCTCAACCTCTTCCCCCAGCTGACGGTGGAGGAGAACCTACGCATGGGAGGATGGACCCTGCGCCGGGACGGGCGCCGCCTGCGGGCCCGGCTGGACCAGGTCTACGACCTCTTCCCGGCGCTCCGCCAGCACCGCCGACGGCCCGCCCACGAGCTGTCGGGAGGTCAGGCCCGGATGCTGGCCACCGCCCGGGAGGTGGTGCCGGAGCCGAGGCTGCTACTGGTCGACGAGCCGACCGCCGGCCTCTCACCTGCCCTCTCCGGACAGGTGTACGAGTTCCTGGCCACCGTCCGGCGGGCGCTGGGGACCAGCCTGCTCCTGGTGGACCAGCAGATCCAGGAGGCGCTCGAGATCGCCGACCACGTGGTCCTCATGGACCTGGGCCGGGTTCGCGCGCAGGGGCCTCGGGCAGAGATGCACCTGGCCCGGGTGCGGGCGCTGATCCAGCGCTGTCTGGAGGGGGTCGACGGGTGAGACGGCAGCACCTGGCCCTGGCCGTGGTGGCCCTGGCCGGGGCGGCGGCCATCCCCTGGGGGATGGACGATTACGCGCTGGGGGTGGTGACCATCGGGTTCTACTACGCCGTGCTGGCGGCGAGCTGGAACCTGCTCGCCGGCTACACCGGCCAGTTCTCCCTCGCCCAGCAGGGCTTCGCCGCCCTGGGCGCGTACGCCACCGGCCTCTCCATCCGCGACCTCGGGGTGCCGATCTGGCTGGGGATCCTGCTCGCGGCCGCGGTCTCGTGCGGGATGGGGCTCGCGTTGGGCCTGCTGACGCTGAGGCTGCGCGCGATCTACCTCGCCATCACCACCTGGGGCTTCGCCGAGACCGTGCACATCACGCTGACGGCCGGGTACCAGGTCACCCGGGGCGAGCTCGGGCTCTCCGTCCCCACCCTCCTGGGCAACCTCGACCCGCTCAGCTACTACTACGTCTTCCTGGGGCTGCTGGCAGTATCCCTGGCCGTCCTCTATCTGGTCTGCCATTCCCGCATCGGTCAGTTCCTGCGCGCCATCCGGGACGACGAGCTGCGCGCCGCCAGCCTTGGGATCGACACGACCCGGTGGAAGCTCTTCGTGTTCGCGCTCTCCAGCTTGCTCACCGGACTGGCGGGTGCTTGCTACGCCCACTACGTGGCCGTGATCGGCCCTGACATGGCCGACTTCAGCGAGCTGGCGAAGATCGTGGTCATGGTCGTCATCGGGGGGATGGGGACCTTCGCCGGCCCGGTCCTGGGCGCCCTCCTCGTCCAGCTCCTGACCAGTTACCTGGGTCAGTTCGGGGCCTGGGACAACGTCCTCTTCGCCCTGGTCGTGATCGTCCTGATGCGCACCTACCGCGAGGGCCTGGTCGCGCTCGGCCGCCGGTTGTGGCGGCGACTCATGGCGTGGATGCACCCCCGGGTCGAGGTGGCCGCCCGTGGCTGAGATCGTCCGCGGCGGCCGCAACCTCTACGGCATCCCGGTGGGCATGCTGATGACCGACTCCCGCTTCCCTCGCGTGCCCGGCGACAACGGCAACGCGGCCACCTGGCCTTTCCCCGTCCTCTACCGCTCGGTGCCGGGCGCCGGGCCGGGCCGGGTGGTGCGCGATCTCCGCGAGGAGGAGCTGCTCGGGCCCTTCCGGGAGGCCGCGCTGGAGCTGGAACGGGCCGGCGTCGAGCTGATCACGACCAGCTGCGGCTTCCTGGTCCTCTTCCAGCGCCAGCTGCAGGCGGCGCTCTCGGTGCCCTTCCTCAGCTCGAGCCTGCTGCAGGTGCCCTGGCTGGTGTCGCTGCTGCCCCCCGGCCGGCGGGTCGGGGTGCTGACCGTCGAGCGATCCTCGTTGACCCCCGCCCATCTCGCGGCCGCGGGCATCCGGGCCCGGCACCGGGTTGCGATCGTGGGCATGGAGGAGGTCGGCGGCCACTTCGCCGGCGTGATCCTGGAGGACCGCCTGGAGCTGGATCTGGAACAGGCGCGGCTCGAGCACGAGCGGGCGGCCCGACTCCTGGTCGAACGCCACCCCGAGGTGGGCGCGATCGTGCTCGAGTGCACGAACATGCCCCCCTACGCCGACGTGGTGCGTCGGGCCACTGGGCTGCCGGTCTACGATCTGACGACGCTGGTCCGCTGGGCGGCGGCGGGGGTGCTCCCCCGGCGCTTCGGGTAGGCGGGGCCACAGCCCACTGCCGGAGGCCAGGCGCCCGGGCGAGGCCGGCACGCCGGTTCGATGGTGATGGACACGGAGATCACGGGCCCAGCAGGGCTGGACGATGTCGACCGCCGGCTGCTCGCGCTGCTGGCCGAGGACGCGCGCCGCCCGTACGCCGAGCTGGCCGAACGGGTCGGGCTCTCCCCCGCTTCCGTCCACGCCCGGGTGCGCAAGCTCGAGCGCCGGGGCGTCATCCGCCGCTACACGATCGAGACCGACCCCGATCGGCTCGGGCACCACGTGGCCGCCCTGGTCGCCGTCCAGCAGCAGCCCGGATACCACTGGGAGCGGTTGGAGGCCGCCTTCCGCCAGCTGCCGGCGGTGGAGGCCGCCTACAGTGTGACCGGGGAGGACACCTACGTGCTGTTGGTGCGGGTGGCGAGCCCGACCGAGCTCGAGGACCTGCTCCGCAACATCAACTCCCTGGAGGGCGTCGCCCGCACCCGCACCAGCCTCATCCTCTCCACCACTTTCGAGCGGCGCCGGATCTGAACCATCCTGCCAGATCACGTTCGTGAATTTGATTTCATTGCCATATTTCGTATGAATTATAGGGAGATCTTCCTGATATATTTCAGAAAGTGCCGACTGAGTCCCCATCCAGCCCCGCAGCCGCCGGCCGTCGGCCGTGCATCGTCGCCTCGCCGCCCGGGCCCCGGGCCAGGGCCCTGATCGAGCGCGACTCGCGAGCCCTCTCCCCGAGTTCCACCCGTCCCTACCCCCTGGTGGTCGAGCGGGCCTCGGGACTCTGGGTGACCGACGTCGACGGCAACCGTTTCCTGGACTTCACCGCCGGCATCGCCGTCACCGCCACCGGCCATGCCCATCCCGTCGTGCTGGCGGCGATCGAGGAACAGGCCACCCGCTTCCTCCACATGTCGGGGACCGACTTCGTCTACGAGCCGCAGATCGCCCTGGCCGAGCGCCTGCTGAGCCTGGCCCCGGTCCCGCCCGGCGGCCGGGTGTTCTTCGTCAACTCGGGCGCGGAGGCGATCGAGGGCGCCCTGAAGCTGGCCCGTTGGGCGACCCGGCGCCCCCACGTCCTCGCCTTCACCGGCGCCTTCCACGGCCGCACCCTGGGCGCGCTCTCCCTCACCGCGAGCAAGGTCCGCCAGCGGGAGGGGTTCGCCCCCCTCCTGCCCGGCGTGTACCACGTTCCCTTCCCATCGGCGGGTCGGCACGGGGTCTCCACCGAGGAGACCATGGCCCGGATCGCCGAGATCTTCGACGCCCTGGCCGAGCCGACGAGCTTCGCCGCCGTCTTCGTCGAGCCGATCCAGGGCGAGGGAGGTGTGGTGGTCCCGCCGGACGACTTCCTGCCCCGTCTGCGGGAGCTGACCCGGGAGCACGGGATCCTCCTCGTCGCCGATGAGGTGCAGACCGGGATCGGTCGCACGGGACGGATGTTCGCCCTGGAGCACGCAGGGGTCGAGGCGGACGTGGTCACCGTCGCCAAGGGGCTGGCCTCGGGGCTCCCCCTGGGGGCGGTCGTCGCCGGCGGGGACCTGATGAGCTGGCCCCCGGGGGCGCACGGGACCACGTTCGGCGGCAACCCCGTCTGCTGCGCAGCGGCGCTGGCGACGCTCGAGCTGGTGGAGGGGGGACTGGTCGACAACGCGGCCCGGGCCGGGGCGATACTGCTCCGTGGGCTGATGGAGGTGGCGGCCCGGCACCCCGGGCTCGTGGTCGAGGCCAGGGGGCGAGGTCTGATGGCCGCCGTCGAGTGCCGCTCCGCCGCCCTCGCCCAAGCCGTCGTCACCGCCGCCTTCGAACGCGGTCTGCTCGTCCTCCCGGCCGGCATGCGGACCGTGCGGCTGACCCCGGCCCTCACCGTCGGCGAAGACGAGGTCGAGCTGGCCCTGGAGATCCTCGACCGGGCCCTGGCGGCGGTCGAGACGGCGAACGTGCCATCTCGTGACCGAGCGACGACGCCGTCCGGGTAGGGCCAGGGCCCGGACCTCGGGTCGATCCTCACGAAGCCGTCCCTCCGGCCCGGACGGCCGGACGTGGGTCCCTCAGAATCGGTTGAACCGCCAGCCCCCGTCGACCGGGATCGTGACCCCGGTGACCATGTCGAAGGCCGGGCTCAGCATCAACGCGATCAGCTCGGCCACCTCGCCGCGGGTGACGAGGCGCCCCAGCGGGGTGTGTCGGATCGCCCGCTCCACGAAGGTCGGGTCATAGGCCGCGATGTCGGCCGCGCTCTCCGCGATCTGCCCGGGGGCGACCGCGTTCACCGTCACCTCCGGCCCCAGCTCGAAGGCGAGCTCCTCGGTGAGGACGATCACCGCCTGCTTGGCCAGGCCGTAGACGGAGTGGTTGCGCAGGTAGGCCGAACCTGCGGACACGTTCACGATCCGTCCCCAGCCTCGCTCCCGCATCCCCGGTGCGACCAGCCGGCACGTGAGGTAGCAGGCCTTGACGTTGGTGTCCCAGATCCGGTCCCACTCCTCCGTGGAGAGCTCGGCGTACGGGGTCATGGAGAAGGGCCCCGCGTTGTTGACCAGGACGTCGATCCCTCCCCCCAGCCGCTCGACGGCCTCGGCCACCACCCTGGGGACGGAATCGGGATCCGACACGTCCCCGCCGACGGCCGCGTGGTCGCGCCCGGTGACCGCCTCGAGATCACGGACCAGGGCGGCGGCCGCGTCCCGGGAAGTGTGGTACTGGACGCAGACGGTCGCGCCCCGGGCGGCCAGGGCGGTGGCGATGGCCGCGCCCAGGTTTCGCGACGACGCCGTCACCAGCGCCCGGCGCCCGTCCAGGTAGGGCTCGGTGAACACTGCCTCAGCGGCCGTGGCCGGGCATCTCGAGGTCGCGCACGACGCTGGCCCTGACGTTCTGCATCATGCCGACGGCGCGGTCCATCAGCTCTCTCCCCCGCGGCTCCCCCTCGGCCATCTCCGGCCACCGGTCGAAGGACCCCATGCTCTCCAGCTCGGTCAGGAGCCAGAACTGGGCGGGGCCGAGCGAGTACTGGGTGACGAACACCTTGACGTTGAAGCCGCGGGAGCGCCAGTAGGGGAGCAGCTCCTCCTTGAAGAACGCCTCCAGCACCCCCGGGGCGACCCTGGACTCGAAGGTCTCGACGTGCCACATGCCTCCGGACATCATCCACGCTCCTCCTTGCCTTCAACCGGCGTTCCGGCCTTCACCGCCGTCGCCCCCGTCCGGGCGGGATCGTCGGCGAGCAGGGGCAGCAGCTCCGTGGTGATGCGCCTGACCGCGCCGGAGGCGTCGCTCAGCGGCACCGGGAGCAGGGCGACCACGTCCGCCCCTGCCGCCGCCAGCTGGCGGATCCGTTCGGCGCAGTGCGGGCCCGGACCCGCCGCCGCCATCGCGTCGACCATCTCGTCGCCGACCCGCTCGACCGGGACCCGACCCTCGAGGTACTCGAGGTTGAGCTCGGTCACGACCTCGTCGGGAATCCTCGCCTGCCGGGTCAGCGGGTTCACGCCCCCGGCGGAGAGGTACTCGGCCACCAGCGGCCGGACGAGGTCCCGTCCCGCCTCCCTGGTGTCGGCGAGGGCGACGAACAGGTAGGCGACGACCAGGTGCGGCTGCCGCGTGCGCGATGCGGCCTCCTGCCCCTCGCGGATCCTGGCTCGAGCCCACCGGACGTAGTCGGGGCCGGCGAGCACGGAGAGCACCGTCCCGTCGGCCACCTCACCGGCGAGTCGGAGCGCCTTCGGCCCCACGGCTCCGAGGAGGACCGGCGTGGGCACGGTCGGGAAGTGCAGCTGCACCGCGTCGAGCGTGAAGACACGCCCCTCGAAGCTCACGCGCTCACCGGCGAGCAGGCGGCGAACCAGCTCCACGCCCTCGCGCATCACGGTCAGCGGAGATCGGTCGTCGAAGCCCATCTGGCGCATCCAGGCGCCCACCCCGGCCCCGATCCCGGCCAGCACCCGGCCGCCCGACAGCTCCTGGAGGGCGCCGATCTCCATCGCAGTCAGCGCAGGGTGACGCGGGAGCGGCGTCATGATCCCGAGGCCGATGCGCAGCCGGGTGGTCGCCGTGGCCACCGCCGCCGCCATGGTCGCGCCGCCCCGGTAGAAGTAGTCCTCTCCGAGCCAGATGGAGTCCCATCCGGCCGACTCCGCGGCAACGGCACTCGCCACGATCTCCTTCATGGGCACGTTGCCGCTCAGGCAGAGTCCAACTCTCATGGTTCCCCCTCCAGCTCCTGGATCCTCACCCGGGCGGCGAGCGCTCCCTCGCCTCGGCCCGGCCGGGGATGGTCTCGTCGTCGCCGGTTCCCGCCAGCACTGCCGCACCCGGAGCGCCGGCGCAGCTCGCACAGCAGCCGCCGGTCGGTCTCCCCGGCCGGGAGCTGGACCTCGCTCGCGCCCCGGAGCCTGGGCCACAGGCTGGAATCGAAGCTGATCGGGAGGCCGTGCCGGCCCAGCCGCACCAGCGCGATGACGACATTCGACTCCGCCCCCGCGACCCGCCGCCGGTGGCCGGGAACGGCGTCCAGCGGCCCGCCCTCGGCGGGGTCGAGCAGGACCATCGACTCGTCGATGGTGAGCGCGTCGATCATCGCCCGCGCGCCAGCGGCCCGGCCGCCCTGGCCCGCAGCCGCATCGCGTTCCCGGGCAGGTAGGCGACCGGGATCTCCTCCCAGAGGACGATCCGCACCGCCCCGGCGTCCGCCCCCGCCGCCACCGCCTGGGCGAAGGCCTCCCGGCGCACCTCCTCGCGGACCTCCTCGGTGCTCCTGGACCCGAGCGCCACGATCCGGTCGACGCTGCCGCTCACCTCCGAGATCGCCGCCCCGATGGCGTTGGCGACGGCGAAATCGGCCGGCCTCACCACCTCCAGGTTCCCGCCCAGACAGGAGGGCAGGAGCACGCTTCCCCCGCCCACCCCGATCACCGGCAACGGCTCGGAGGACGGCCGCATCCGATCGACCCCGCGATCGAGCAGCTCGGTCGCCAGCCGGTAGGCCGCCTCGGCCACCTCCGGCGGGATCCGGGGCCGGCGCACCGGCACGTCCAGCTCGGCCCTGCCCAGGGCCAGCACCACGTCGGTGAAGGTGGTCCGCCTCCCGCCGAAGGCCAGTCCCTCGCCGAGCAAGCGGGAACCGACGCTGTCCGGGCCCAGGGCGACGCTCCCGCCCTTTCGCCTGACCACGGTTCCGCCGCCGAGGGGCAGGCTCACCACGTCCGGCATCCGGAAGTTGGTCCGGACGCCGGCCACCTCGACCACGAAGGGCGCCTCCCGCGGGAAGCCGTCGACCAGGACCCCGATGTCGGTGGTGGTGCCTCCGACGTCCACCACCAGGGCCTCGGCGACACCGGACAGGAAGGCGGCACCGCGCATGCTGTTGGCGGGGCCGGAGGCCAGCATCAGGCTCGGGTAGCGTCGGGCGTAGGCCAGCGCCATGAGCGTCCCGTCGTTCTGGGTGAAGTAACAGGCTTCGGCGCCGCAGGCGGCCTTCACCGCCTCCTCGAAGGACCGGGTGGCGGCCCCGGCGACGTCGGTCAGGGCCGCGTTGAGCACGGTCGCGTTCTCGCGCTCGAGCAGCCCCACGGAGCCGATCTCGGACGAGATGGAGACCGGGTGCTCGGGCCCCGCCACCCCGGCGCAGATCTCGGCCGCCCGCCGCTCGTGCTCGGGGTTCACGGCCGAGAACACGCCCACGATGGCCAGCGGCAGGTCCCGCTCGGCGGCCTCCGCCGCCGCCCGACGCACGCCCGCCTCGTCGAGCGGGGCGAGCTCGTGACCCATGTAGTCGTGGCCGCCGGCGACCAACGTCACCGGCCCGGCCACGACGCTCCTGAGATCGGGCGGCCAGTCGGCCAGTGGAGGCACGGCGGCCGTCGCCGGCGCGCCGAGGCGCACGATCGCCACCCGACGCAGCCCGCGCCTCTGGACGACGGCGTTGGTGCACTGCGTGGTGCCCAGCATGGCGGCGGTCACCGGCTCCCGGGGCGGCGGGGTCAGGATTCGGGCCAGGGCGGCGCGAACCCCGGACACGACGTCCGGGCTGGTGGGCACCTTGGCCCGCGCGAGCACGCGGTCCGAGGCGTCCACCAGGACCGCGTCCGTGTTCGTTCCTCCGACGTCGACCCCGATTCGCAGGCTCATGGGCGCGCCAGCCTCCGCTCGAAGGGCACGTAATCGAGGTCGAGGCCGAAGCAGCGCGGCCCCGCCTTGGCCAGACCCCTCGGCTCGCGCCACAGCGGGGCACAGGGAAGCGCGAGCACGAACACGCGCATCCCGAAGCGGAGACGCTCGGTGGTGACGGGGTGGGCGGACTCCTCCTCGAGCAGCGTGATCAGATCGGGCACGGAGGCGAGGACGGTTCCGTCCACGATCGCGACCAGGTTCTCGTTCTGGAAGGTCACCTGGCAGGAGCTGCCGGCCCACCGATCCAGGCCGCCGATGTCAACCGCCCCCCGGACGAATCCGCTCGCCGTCTCCCGGCGCAGGTCGACGATCTTTCCGTGGAAGAGGAGGGCCCCACCCAGGCGGCTGGTCAGGTCCTCGATCGCCCTCCGGCTCTGCCGGCCCGCCCGCCGCAGGTCGGCGCCGATCTGGAGGGCGAGGGTCAACGTCCCCCGGATGGCGGCGAGCTTGAGATCCCGGCCGCGCACCGGGTACTGGGCGATGACCGAGGCGCCACCCTCGGCGACGACGAGCGCCCGGCCCAGCCGCTCCGCCCACTCCGCCGACACCGAACGCAGCAGGGTCACGTTGCCGAGCTCGTCGGCGACCGCCATCGGCGTCGCCGGCAGCCCGTGGGCCGCGAACGACACCATCTGGACCTCCGGGAAGGCACGGCCCATGCCGTCACCGTCGACCACGGGCAACCCCAGGTCGGCGGCGACGGCGAAGGGGATGGTGCTGTTGATGCCCCCCGCCTCGATGCACATGACGGCGTCGGCCCGGGCGCCGCACGCCTGCTCGACGGCCCGGAAGGCCGCCAGCAGCTCGCTCCCGCCGGGGATCTTCTCGACGATGACGGAGGGGGCGCCCATCATGGCCGCGGCGACGACCAGCGCATCGTCGGCCACCTCGTCGACGTCGAGAAGCTCCACCGGGCCGCGATCGAGGATCCTCTGCCGGGCCCAGAGCTTCCCGACGTAGGGATCGCCCCCACCCCCCGTGCCGAGGACGGCGGCTCCGATGGCGAGGTCCTCCAGCTCCTCGAGCCCGATGCGGCGTCGCGTCATCCGGCGACTCCCGAACCGGCCGGGCACCCCGGCGGGAAGGGCGGGCACCGTCGATGGGGACGAGGGATGGCGATCGGAGCGGTGGTGAGTGGCATCTGGCCTCCGAGATCTCATGTGACGTCGTCGGGCGCAGGCGGTCACGCCGGTGTGCCGGCCTCCCCGGAAGGCTCCACCCGGGCGAGGCGACAGGCCGCCCGGTGGCCGGGGCCGACCTCGTAGAAAGGCTGCGGCCGCTCGCACTCCCCGGCTGCCATCTGGCAACGCGGGCGGAACGGACAGCCGGTCGGAATCGCGGTCGGGCTCGGGGGCTCGCCGAGGATGGGCAGCCGCCGCCGCCTGACGGCGGGGTCGGGGACCGGTATCGCGGAGAGAAGGACCCTGGTGTAGACGTGGGCGGGCCTGTCGAAGACGGATTCCGTCCGGCCTTCCTCCACCACCCGGCCGAGGTACATCACCAGCAGGCGGTCGCAGATGTGGCGGACGGTGCTGAGATCGTGGGAGATGAAGAGGTAGGTCAGGCCTTCTTCTCGCTGCAGCTTCCGGAGCAGCCGGAGCAGGCTGGCACGGATCGACATGTCGACCGACGCCGTCGGCTCGTCGAGCACGACGAACCGGGGTCGGGCCGCGATCGCCCGGGCGATCGCGACCCGCTGCCGCTGGCCGCCGCTCAACTGACCGGGACGGCGTCCCAGGACCGAGGCCGGGAGCTCGACCTCGTCGAGCACCTGCGAGAGCCGCCGTTCGGGCTCGCCGACGCGGTGCAGGACGAGCGGCTCGAGGAGGAGCCGTCGCACCGTCCAGCTCGGATTGAGCGCGGTCATCGGGTCCTGGAACACGATCTGAACGTCCTTTCGCAGCCGGCGCAGCCGGCGTTCCCCCCAGCGCGTGTAGTCCTGCCCGTCGAACAGGAGCCGGCCCGAGGTCGGCACCAGCAGCCTGACGATCGACCGCGCCAGGGTCGACTTGCCACAGCCGCTCTCCCCGACCAGCCCCACCGTCTCGCCGGCTCCGACCGTCAGGCTCACACCGTTGAGCGCGTGCACCGTGCGCCCGCGATCACGGAACTCGCAGGTCAGGTCGGCGACCTCGAGGAGCGGCGCGGTCACGACGCCTCCTCGCGACCCCGGGTGCCGGCCTTCACCTCCAGCGAGAGCGGCGCCAGCTCGGCGTGCCGGCGGCAGGCGACGCCGTGGTCGGGAGCGACCGGCTCCAGGCGGACGGGCCGGGAGAGGCAGGCGGCCTCGACGTGCGGGCAGCGTCCCGCGTAGCGGCAGCCGGCGCCCGGTGGCTCCTCGGCACGCGCCCCCGGCAGGACCGAGGCGAGGTCGACGGGGCGGTCGGCGCGCACCAGGGTCGCCATCAGGTGGGCGGTGTATGGATGCCGGGGATGGTGAAAGAGCTCGTCGGTCGGGGCGTCCTCGACCACCCCGCCGCCGTACATCACGGCCACCCGCTGGCAGTTCTCGGCGATGACCCCCAGGTCGTGGGACACGAGCAGGATCGCCATCCCGGTCTCCCGCTGCAGGCCCTGCATCAACTCGAGGATCTCCGCCTGCACGGTCACGTCCAGGCCCGTCGTCGGCTCGTCGGCGATCAGGAGCCGGGGACGGACGGCCAGCATCATCGCGATCAGCACGCGCTGGCACATGCCGCCGCTCAGCTGGTGCGGGTAGGCCTGCGCCCGCGCCTCCGGATCGGGGATGCGGACCTTGCGCAGCAGGTCGAGCGCGGCCCGCTCCGGCTTGCGCTCGTATCCGCCCCGGCGGACCGCGCGCGCGATCTGGGCGCCGACCGTCATCAGCGGGTTGAGCGCACTGCGGGGGCTCTGGAAGATCATCCCGATCCGCGAGCCGCGCACCCGACGCAGCTCATCCGGGGGCAGGCGGAGCAGGTCGCGGCCCTCCAGCAGGGCCCGACCGCCGACCACCCGCGCGCCCGGGGGGAGCAGGCCGAGCAGCGCCAGCGCGGTCATGGTCTTGCCCGACCCGCTCTCGCCGACGAGCCCCATCCAGGCCTGGTCCGGGACGGTCAGGCCGACGTGGTCGAGCACGGGGCGCGGGTCGCCCTCGAAGGCGACGGTCAGGTCCTCGACGACGAGCAGAGGAGGGGTCATCGGCGGGGGCGGAATCGGGCCTGGATCGCCTCGCCGAGCAGGTTGAAGGAGAGGACGGCGAGGGTGATGGCCAGCCCGGGGAAGACCGACGTCCACCACTCTCCGGAGACGATGTTGGAGGCGCCCTCACCGACCTCGACGCCCCACTCGGGGGTGGGCGGCTTGATGCCCAGACCGAGGAAGCTGAGGCCGGAGGCGTCGAGGATGGACCAGCCCATGGTCAGGGAGGCCTGAACGAGCGCCGGCACGATGCAGTTGGGGAGCAGGTGGAGGAGCACGATGCGCCAGCTCGGGTTGCCGATCGCGCGGGCGTTGTCCGCATAGTCGGCACGGCGCGCGCTCAGGATCTCCCCACGGGTCAGCCGGACGAAGTACGGCGTGTAGGCCACGGCGATCGCGATCACCACGTTGCGGACGCTGTTGCCGAGGACGGCGGTGATGGCCAGGGCGAGGACGAAGGCGGGGAACGACAGGATGACGTCCACGACGCGGAGCACGACGTCGTCGATCCAGCCGCCGTGATAGCCGGCCAGGGCGCCGACCAGGACCCCGACGACGAAGGAGACCCCGGTCACCGAGGCCGCGATGGCGAGGTCGAGGCCGGCGCCCGCCATGACCCGCGAGAGGACGTCACGACCGTACGTGTCGGTGCCCATCAGGTGCCCGGGGCCGGGCGGCAGCAGCTGGCTGGCCGGGTCGGTGGCGAGCGGGTCGCGGGGCGGCGCCAGAGCACCCCACGCCCAGAGCACGATCAGGACGGCCAGGATGCCCAGGCCCACCAGCGCCGAGACGCCGAGCCGCCGCCGGCGAGACGGGACGCCGACGATGGGGAGGGGCCGGGCCCCCTGAACGGCCATCTCAGGCGTACCTGATGCGGGGATCGACGAACGCGTAGAGCACGTCGATCACCAGGTTGAGGGTGACGTAGACGGTCGCGGCGAGCAGGATGAAGCCCTGAACGGCGGCGAGGTCGTTGGAGAGCATCGCGTTCCAGGCGTAGAGGCCGACGCCGGGCCAGTTGTAGATGCGCTCGACCAGGACGCTGCCGGCCAGGAGGTAACCGAGCACGATGCTGACGATGGTCAGCAGCCGGACGCCCACGTTGCGCAGCAGGTCCTCGCGGATGATCTGCCACTCGGAGAGGCCGAGGGCACGCGCCGTCCGGACGTAGTCCGTGCCCATGACGTCGATCGTGGCCGACCGGGCGATCCTCAGGATGGGAGCGACCTCGACCACGACCAGGGTGAGCACCGGCATGAAGAGGTGCGCGACGGCGTCCAGGAACGTGCTCACGTTGCCGGTGAGCAGGCTGTCGACCGTGTAGAGGCCGGTGATGGTCGGGGGCGGCGTGACGAAGGGGCTCAGGCGGCCGTCGGGCGCGGGCACGATCTTCAGGACCGCGTAGAAGAGGAACAGGACGACGAGGCCCAGCCAGAAGAGCGGCAGGCTGGTGCCGAAGATGGCGATCTCGCTGACCACGGCGTCGCGCGCCGAGCCCGGGCGCAGCCCGGCCCAGATGCCGAAGGGCACGCCGACCAGGACCGAGATCACCGTGCTCCAGAGCGCGAGCTCGACGGTGGCGGGGAGCCGCGTCCGGAGGTCGTTGGCCACCGCCTGACCGGTGTTGTAGCTGGTTCCCAGGTCGAGGTGCAGGAGGCCGAGGAGGTAATCCCGGAACTGCACGGGCAGGGGCCGGTCGAGCCCCATCTGGTGCTCCATGGCCGCCACCGCCCTGGGGTTCCCGTACTGGGCCGCCTTCACCAGCGCCGGGTTGCCCGGCAGGTAGTGGGTGAGCAGGAAGACGAGGACCAGGACCCCGAAGAGGGTCACCAGGCCCAGGCCGACCCGCCGCGCGACGAAGCTCGCCACCGTGCTCCAGGGACGACGCGGCTAGCCCTTGCTGAGCTGCCAGAACCTCAGGTACTGGTCCGGATAGACGTTCATGCCCCTGACGTTGTCGCGGGCGGCGACGACGAAGTCGCGTTGATAGAGGAGGATGAGCGGGACCTCACGGTCGAAGATCCTCTGCACCTGTCGGCTGAGGTCGGCCCGCTGAGACTGGTTCGTGTTGTACATCCCCTGAGCGATGAGCGCATCCACCTGGGGGTTGGCGTAATGCGAAAGGTTGGTGAACTGGTTCTGCGACTGGAGCAGCCAGAACATCTGGTAGAAGGGATCGTTCACCCACGAGTACCAGTACTCGATGAACATCGGCAGCTGGTCGGCGGCCTGCTTGGCCCGATAGTCGGCGTCCGAGAGCTTCTGCACGTCGACCTGGATGCCGATCCTGGCCAGCTGCGACTGGATCCAGACGGCGGTGTCGGCGTCCTCCGCCCGTGACACCGAGACGGCCAGCGTCGACCGGAACCCGTCGGGCAAGCCGGCCTCGGCGAGCAGGGACCTCGCCTTCTGCAGGTCGGTCGAATAGGTCCAACCGCCGTCATCGGACGTGGGCATGCCGGCGGGCACCACGCTCTTGAGCGGCCGGCCGAACCCGTAGAGGACGTTCTTGATCAACGTCTGGTAGGGAAGCGCGTACGCGATCGCCTGGCGGACCCGCACGTCGTTGAACGGCTTCACGTGCGAGTTCAAAACCATGTAGTTCGTGTTGCGGCTGGGGAACGTCCACAGTTTCACGCCCTTCGCCCTGCGCAGCTGGTCGAGGTTCTTCGCCGGCAGACCGAAAGCGAGGTCCAGGTCGCCTCGCTCCAGGAGGAGCAGCCGGTCGTCGGCGGCCGGGATGTACTTGACCAGCACGCCGGCGTTCTGGACCTTCGCGCGATTCCAGTATTTCGGGTTGGGTTGCAGGAAGTACTGGCTCCCCGATTGCCAGGGCGTGCCCTTCACGTAGGGTCCGGTGCCGAGGACGTTGGTCCGGTAGTACTTGTTCGCCCACCTGTCGTCGGGCGCGGCGTGCTGCTCCGAAACCGTCGGATCCATGACGTCCAGGACGGTCAGGGGCAGCAGCTTGGCGGCCATCGGATTGGGGCGCTCGAGCACCATCTCGAAGGTCGAGTCGTCAACCGCCCGCAGCTGCGAAGCGTCCTTGACGGTCAGCAGATTCATGACCAGCGAGGCGTAGCCGGGGCCCAGCAGCGCCCGCTGGTACGAGTACTCGAAGGCCTTGGCGGTGACCGGGTCCCCGTTAGAGAAGGTGACGTTCGGCCTGACCTTGAAGGTGTACGTGGTCCCGTCCGACGAGACCGCGAAGCTGGAGGCGAGGACGCCCTGCAGCTGGCTGGTGGCCTCCAGGGTGCCGTCGGCACCCGGCCGGGTCACGTTGTCGACCGGCATCTCGTAGGTCTGGATGACGATTTCGTAGGCGGCGTCCGACTTGAAATCGTTCGGATCCAGATCATCGATGTCGGTGTCGACGCCGATCACCAGTGGCACCTTCTTGCCGCCGGCAGACGGGTTCGAGCCTCCACAGGCCTCGAGGACCGTCAAGACCGCCGACGTAGACAACCCGAGCAGGGCGGCCTGTGTGAGGAACCGTCTGCGGCTGATCCGGCCGCTCTTCACCGCTTCTATCAGTCGATCGACTTCACGCATTCGAAGACCCCCCCTCCGAAGTCCTCACAGACGAGTCACGGCGTACGGACTGGATGTACAGCCAAGACGACGCGAGATCTCCTGGGCTCCGCGCACGACGTGCACCGCCAGGTCGGTCATCCGCTCTTCGGTGAAGCGGAAGACGGGGCCCGCGATGCTGATCCCGGCCACCACGTTGGCGTTGTGATCGAAGACGGGCGCGCCCACGCACCGCACCCCTTCTTCGTTCTCCTCCATGTCGGTCGAGAACCCGCGCAGCCGGATCCGCTGGAGCTCCTCGCGAAGGTCCCGCGGATCGGTGATCGTGGCCGGCGTGCGCCGCTCGAGCCCCGCCTCGAGCACGACCCCGAGCTCGCGCTCGGACAGGAAGGCGAGGATCGCCTTCCCCAGGCCGGTGCTGTGGAGCGGCATTCTCTCTCCGACGCGCGATCGCATCTGGAACGCGCGCTGGCACTCGACCTTCTCCAGGTAGACGACGTGCCCGCCGCGCGCGACGCCGAGGTGCACCGTCTCCTGAACGTGCTCGACGAGGTCCCTCAGGATGGGAAGCGCCTCCTGGCGAACGTCCAGGCGGCGCAGGACCGCCATCCCCAGCTCGACCAGGCCGATCCCCAGCCGGTAGCGCTCGGAATCGGGGTCCTGGTCGACGAGATCGTGCTCCATCAGGGCGGCGAGCAGACGGTAGGTGGTGCTCTTCTCCAGCCCCGCCCGCTGCGCGATCTCGGTCAGCCTCAGGCCACGGGGGGACACGTCCTCCTTCAGCACCCGGAGGATCGTCGAGGCTCGGGCCAGGGTCAAATTTTTGGGAACCTGGTTGCGCATGATGAAACTGGTTCGAATAATTTAGAACCGGGTTTCATGAAGGTCAAGCGAGGGATCGAGGAGGTCGCCGAGCGGCTGGAGCACGCACGGGTGATCGGGATCGCGCGGCTTGCGGACGCCGGCGTGGTCGTGGAGGCCTGTGCCGAGGCCGTCGCCCGGGGGTTGGGCGCGGTCGAGATCCCGTACACCGTGCCCGGGGCCGGCCGCGCGATCTCCGAGCTGCGCTCCCGGCTCGAAGGGGAGGTCCTGGTGGGAGCGGGCACGGTCCGGACCCGCGCCCAGCTGGACGAGGCGATCGCCGCCGGGGCCGAGTTCCTGGTCGCACCCGGCCTGAACCCCGAGCTGGTCGAGGCCGCGGCCTCCGCCGGCATCCTCTTCCTCCCGGGCGTCTACACGGCCTCGGAAGTGGACCGGGCGCTCGGGCTCGGCCTGCGCCTCCTCAAGCTCTTCCCGGCCGAGCCCGCCGGCCCTGGCCACCTGGCGGCGCTCCTGCAGCCCTTCCCCGAGGCGCGCTTCGTCCCCACCGGGGGGGTCGACCCCGGGAACGCGGCCGCGTTCCTTCGCGCCGGCGCCGCCGCCCTGGGCATGGGCTCCTCGATCTTCCCCCCGGGGATGATCGCCGCCGAGGGCGTCCAGGTGGTTCGGAGACTGGTGGACGAGGCGATGGCGGCGGTGGGTCGGGGAGGGTCGTGACGGCGCGTTTCGCCGACGCTGCGGACTTCGTCGACGCCCGCGAGCTGGCCCACGCGCTCGGCACGCTGCAGGAGCGAGGCCCCGAGGTCACCGTCCTCGCCGGCGGGACCGACGTCATGGTCCAGTACCTGCGCGGCGACATCCGACCTCGCATCCTGCTGCACGTTCGCCGCCTGGCCGAGCTCAAGGGCATGGAGTTCGGCGCTCGCACCACGATCGGGGCGCTGACCACCCACCGGGAGCTGACCACCGACGCTCGCGTGCTCCGCGCCCACCCGGCCCTGGCCGAGGCGGCGGCGACCGTCGGCGGGCGCCAGACCCAGAACGTGGGGACGATCGCCGGCAACGTCGTCAACGCCTCGCCGGCCGCCGATCTCCTCCCCGCCCTCATGGTCGCCGACGCGGTGGTGGAGCTGACCGGTGCCACCGGGACGCGGCGGCTCCCGATCTCCGACTTCGTCGTCGGCCGCCGTTCGACCCTCCGGCGGCCGGACGAGCTGGTGACCGGGTTCTCGCTGGAGCCGCTCCCGCCCACGAGCGCGGAGACCTACCTGAAGCTCGGCCGCCGGCGGGCGATGGAGGTGGCGATCGTCGGCCTCGCCCTCCGGCTCGCCTTCGAGGCGGACGGCCGCGTGACGGAGGCCCGGATCGCCGTATGCTCGGTCGGGCCCAGGCCCTTCCGCGCCCGCCGCGCCGAGGAGCCGCTGATCGGTTCGCGCCTCGAGGAGGACGCGATCCGGGAGGCGGGCGAACGGCTGTGCCGTGCCGCCGCCCCCATCGACGACCCGCGCGCCACCGCCGCCTATCGCCGGCGCGTGCTACGTCCGTTGCTCGAGCGGGCGATATCGACCTGCCGCGAGCGATGGGCAGCCTCTCAGGACATCGAGGTCGAGCATGGAACTTCGCCTGCTGGTCAACGGGGTCGAGCGCGTTCTCGACGTACATCCACACCGGACCCTCCTGGACGTGCTTCGTGAAGACCTCCGGCTCACGGGCACCAAGCGGGGATGCGACGAGGGCGAGTGCGGCGCCTGCACCGTGCTCGTGGACGGGCAGGCCGTCGACGCCTGCATCGTCGCCGCCCTGTCCGTGAACGGGGCCCGCGTCGAGACGGTCGAAGGGCTGGCGGAGCCGGGCGGGGAGCTGGGACGTCTCCAGCGTGCCTTCATCGAGGCAGGAGCGGTGCAGTGCGGATTCTGCACCCCCGGACTCCTGATGACCCTCACCGCCTTCTTGCGCGAACGTGGCTCGGCGACGCCGGACGAGATCCGGGAGGCGATCGCGGGCAACATCTGCCGCTGCACCGGCTACTCGCAGATCGTGGAGGCGGTGCAGATGGCGCTGGCGGCGCCATGACCGGCCTGATCGGGACCCGGGTCCCGCGCACCGATGCCGAGACCAAGGTCCGCGGGACCGCCGTCTACGGGGTCGACCACGGCGAGGACGGGATGCTCCACGCGAGGTTGCTCCGCGCCCCGGTGCCCGCGGGCCGGATCGTCGACCTCGAGGTCGAGGCGGCGGCGCGCATGCCGGGCGTGCACGGGGTCTTCACCGCCGCCGACGCCCCCGTCCCGCGCGCCGGTGCGGTCGTCAGGGACCAGCCTCTCTTCGCCTCGACGGTCGTCCGCTACGAGGGAGAGCCCATCGCCGGCGTGGTGGCGGAGACCGAGGAGCAGGCGAGGCGAGCCCTGGCGGCGATCCGTCTCGAGATCGAGCCCCTGCCTCCGGTCGACGACCTGGAGCGGGCGCTGGCGCCCGGCTGCCGGCTGGTCCACCCGGCCTGGGAGCAGTACGAGTGCGCCTCGGACTTCCCCCGCGGTGGGAACCTGGCCGCCGAGATGCTCTCCGACCCCGACCCCGCGGCTCTGGCCCGGGCCTTCGCCGAGGCCGACCTGGTGGTGGAGGGCGAGTACCGGGCACAGCGCCAGTACCAGGCCTACCTCGAGCCCAAGAGCGCCGTGGGCCGCTACGAGGACGGCAGGTTCGTCGTCCACACCGCCAGCCAGTTCCCGTTCAACGTGCGGGACCAGGTGGCGCAATTCCTCGGCGTGCGCGCCTCCGAGGTTCGCGTCGTCGGGCACCACATCGGGGGAGGGTTCGGGGCCAAGCTCGACGCCTCCCTCGAGCCCTACGCCGCCCTCTTCGCCTGGAAGGTCGGGCGACCGGTCAAGCTCGTCAACGGGCGAACCGAGGACCTCCTCAGCTGCGGTTCACGCGAGAACGCGATCGTCCGCATCCGGACCGCGCTGGCCCGGGATGGGCGCATCCTCGGCCGCGACGTCGACGTGCTGATGGACAACGGCGCCTACAGCGGCGAGGTCCCGCTCATGGCCAGCCTGCCGATGCACGTGTTCGGACAGGTGTACCGGGCGGGGGCGGCCCGCGTTCGCTGTCGGGTCGTCTACACCAACACGGCCCCGACCGGCGCCTTCCGGGGCGTGAGCGGCGTCTACCTCTACTTCGCCCTCGAACGTCACATGGACGAGTGCGCGCGGCGACTGGGGATGGACCGGCGCGACCTCCGCCTGAAGAACCTGATCGGTGACGGCGCCACCACGCTCGTGGGTCAGGTGCTGGAGGACGCCGGCATCCTGCACGAGGCGTTCGAAGGCGTGGAGCGCGTGGCCCCCTGGGCGGAGCTGACCCGCCGCCGTGGATCGAAGGGGAGGCTGCACGGGGTCGGCATCGCCGCCGCCACCTGGCTCACCAACCCCGGGCCGGGGACGGTGACGCTCAAGCTCAACGAGGACGGAACCCTGGGCCTCATCTCCGGCGCGACCGACAACGGCTCCGGTGCCGTCACCATGGGGGTGGCCCAGATCGTGGCCGAGGCGCTGGGCGTCCGGCCCGACGACGTGGTCATCCGCCTGCCGGACACCGACGCCGCCGGGTACGATGCCGGCTCCCAGGGATCGCGGACCACCCACGTCGTCGGGCGCGCGGCCCTCGCCGCCGCCGCCGAGGTGCGCCAGAAGATCCTGGCCACCGCGGCCGAGGTCCTGGAGGCGGATGCCGCCGACCTGGAGCTCGCCGGGGGCACGGTCCGCGTCAAGGGCGCGCCCTCGCGCGCGGTGACGCTGGCCGGGGTCGCGGCCGAGGCGATGAGGTCCTCGGGGCCGATCATCGGCACCGGTTCCTACGTGACCCCCATGCCCGCCTACGACCCCGGCTGTGCCCGCGGCCTGCTCTTCCCCGTCTTCCCCACCCCCACCTACCACGTCCACCTGGCGGAGGTCGAGGTCGATCCCGGGACCGGCCAGGTCCACGTGCTGCGCTACGTGGTGGCACAGGAGGTCGGCCGGGCCATCAACCCGACCGGGGTGCGCGGGCAGATCCAGGGCGGCGTGGCCCAGGGTCTCGGTTACGCCCTCTACGAGGGACTCGAGATCGAGGGCGGGCGCTACCGGCAGCGGACGCTCGAGACCTACCGACTGCCGCTCGCCGTCGACGTTCCCGAGGTCGAGATCCTGCTGCTCGAGCACGGCCATCCGGCCGGGCCACACGGCGCCCGCGGCGTCGCGGAACCGCCGATCGTGCCCGTGGCCGCCGCGATCGGGAACGCGGTGGCCGACGCGATCGGGAGACCGATCGACCGGATCCCCATTCGGCCCGACGACGTCCTCGAGGCGCTCGAGCGTCGGCCCTCGAGATGAGCTTAGGACGCGATCGTGATCCGGACCGGTCGAGGCCGCGTGACCGGCCGGTCGGGACCGGCGCCGGCGTCACCGCGGGCGCGGGCGGAAGGTGGACGGGGCCTCGACCGCGCCGGCGACGCGGGCCCCCTCACCGCCGGCACAGATCCAGGAACTCCGCCCGTAGGGCCGGGTCCCGCTCGTAAGCCCCCCGCCAGAACGTGACCCGGGTCCGTGACTCGGTCTCCCGGACGCCGCGGATGCGCACGCACAGGTGCACGCCGTCCAGGCACACGGCGGCACCGTGCGGCTCCAGGACGTCGTCCAGGGCCTCGACGATCTGGTGGCCGAGCCGCTCCTGGATCGTGAAGCGCCTCGCGAACAGCCGCACCAGCCGGGTCAGCTTGGAGATCCCCAGGATGCGTTCGTGGGCGATGTAGCCGACCCAGGCCCGTCCGAAGAAGGGAAGGCCATGGTGCTCGCAGAGCGCCTGATAGGGGATCGGGCCCTCGACCACCTGGCTGATCCGGCAGTCGGGGCCGCCCCGGCACTCGGTGGGGAACGCCGTCACCAGCCCGGGGTCTCCCTCGTAGCCGTCCGTCGCCTCGAGGAGTGCCCGGAGGAAGCGCGCAGGCGTCCGGGCCGTCCCGGGCGTGCCGAGATCCATGCCCAGCGCCTCGAAGATCTCGGCCACATAGCCCTCGAAGCACCGCCACCGCTCCGCCGGGATGCGCCTCGGGGCGGCCCGCTGGAGGTCGACCCCCACCCCCGCCCCGGCGGCCGGCCGCCTCCCATCCACGTCCGGACCTTCCGGGTACAGAGCCTCGGGCGCGCCGTCCCGTCCCCGGTCGGCGGTCATGCCGGGACGGGCTCGGGGCGGGGGGTGGAGTCGAGCCGGAAGAGGCAGCCCCGCTCGGTCCGGCCCAGGGGCCGCACCGCCCCTCCCAGGACCCCCTCC